>APMI01009833.1_pt1 | contig 14574 bp, 10 predicted proteins | sample 667938 | NCBI WGS metagenome assembly APMI01 (sample SAMN01084076, study PRJNA167559) | wastewater metagenome | biome: Wastewater | place: Denmark: Ejby Moelle, Odense | collected 2011-11-28 | reverse complement strand
GGATCTCGTATGCCGTGACGCCCCACGGGCGGCGCACCTCGTGGATCGCGGCGACATGGTCGGCGAGGGTCTGCTCGGACTGCCCGACGGTGGCCGCCCGGTCGAGGCGCCCGCGAGGGTCGGCGGCGTCGGCGAGGTCGCGGTCATCGAGGGTCGCGAGGCGGGCGAGTGCTTGGCCTAGCTCGCTCGTGACGGCGCGGCGATCCTCACCGGCGCCGGTGAGGTCCAGGACGAGGTCGTCGAGGCCGACGGAGGCGAGCCGGTCCTGCAGTTCGCGCAACGACCGACGCTGGGAGGTGACGTAGAGGACCTGCTTGCCGTCGTGGGCGAGGGCGGCGACGAGGGCGGCGACCGTTTGGGTGGCACCGGTGCCGGTCGGGGCGGTGAGGACGAGTTGGCGGCCCGCGCGGACCGCCTCGATGACCGACTCCTGGGTGGCGTCGAGGTCGAGGACCCGCATCTCCAACTCGGGGTCGGGGGTCTCGGCGGGCTCAGGGAGGGCCTGACGCAGCCGGGTGATGGCCGGCTCGTCCCCGGCGAGGGCGGCGACGAGGTCGACCTGGGCGAGCCATTGGGCCTGACCGCTGACGTCGGCGACCATGTCGGGCTTGCCGTAGGGGTAGGTCCCGAGAACCAACCTCGGGGTGACGGCGAAGCCGGGGAGGTCGGCGCAGAGGCGACCGAGGGCGGCATACACGGGGTAGGGGTCGAAGCCACCCGCGGAGCCCTTGAGCGTCGTGAGCGCGGCGAGGGCGGTGGGGTCGACGGCGATGCCCGCGACCGAGCGCAGGTAGTTGACGAGCACGGGGTTAACCTCGACGGTCGGCCCAAGGTCGAGGTCGAAGTCGTGCTGGGCCGGGCTGGTGGGGCGCAGGGTGCAGGTGCGCAGCAGGACCGGGGCCTCGACGATCGCGCGGGCGCGCGGCGGGTCCCAGGTGGCGACGCCGATGGCGACGAACCCGACGACCAGGCCGCGCTCGTTGAGGAGCTCGGAGGCCTTGGCGTGGATCGCCCGGACGGTGTCGCGGGCCTCCTCGAAGGCGGCGGCCTCGCGCACCAGGTCGGACAGGCTGGTGGGACGGCCGGCGAGCAGCATCGAGACGCCGCCGGGGTGGGCGGTGGTGAGATCGAGGTAGCCATCGCGGTCGGGGCCCTCGGGTGCCCAGAGCAGGGTGTTGCGGCCGCCGACCTCGGACAGCTCCCGGGCCCAGCTGGCTATCGTCTGCGCAACACTCACCGGGTCAGGCTAACCGGGGCAGCGCGGTTGGCCCGGGTGCCCGCGCCGACGGACCGCCGTTTGGTGTGGTTCGCCCACGATTGGGTATGCCGTGTGGCTTGCTTCCCGGCGGGTCCGGCTTCCGCATGCTCGGCTTCGCATGCCCGGTGACGGCGCCGCTTGGGGATTGGCCCGGGGCTCCGCCCGCCTGTCACAATGGCGGTCGCGGCTGCGCCCGTCCCGGGACGGCTGGCTGCGCCCCGCCCTCGTAGCTCAGGGGATAGAGCACCGCTCTCCTAAAGCGGGTGTCGGCAGTTCGAATCTGCCCGGGGGCACCAGCCAGCGACACCGTGGATGGAACGATTCTGTTCAGGAACCGTTCGGAGGCTTCGCGCGGGGTGAGCCCTTGGCCGCGCGGGCCTTCTCGGCGAGCGCGGTTGTGATCCTCAGGTTGAACAACTCGGGCATAAGCGTGCTGTCGAGATGCAGTTCTGCACGAAGGCTTGCCCGGAGTGCGGTCAGCAACGGCTTCATGTCGGTGCTGCCGCGCAAGGCCCAGTTCTCGATGAACGCAGACGCGGCTTCGACTTCCGCTCGCTGGCCGAGCAACAGAACGTCACTCACTGCGTCCTCGACGTTCTTGGCCTGGTCAGGTGTCAGCGAATCTCGCTGGCTCGCTTCGATGAGGCGCTGGTAGGCGGACACCAAGTGCTCGATACGACGGGCGCGCTGGGCGTTCCGCCGGTCCCGCCAAGTGGCGAAAATGTGCAACAAGACCACCCGCGATGGCCCCGACAAGGGTGGACACCAACTCCATCTCGCCAATCTAGGTTAGGTAGCCCAGTCGTGTAGCGGACCGGGCTGACTCGATGTGGCGGGTGCCGTCCGCGAGGAGCCGCGCCGCGAGGGCCGCGTCCGGAGTGACCCGCTCAAGCTCTCCCCCGGCCACGACGGTGGACACCTCGGCACGGCCTGGTCCCCAGGTCACGGCTCGTCACCTGTCTCAGGCACGGATCGGATGGGAACAAGCGGGCGGCTCGTTACTTCGGCGTGGAAGCCGTCTGTGCCGTTGCGCCACCACTCCAGCGACCGGATCGTCACGTTCACTTCGCGCCCCAGCCTGCGGTAGGCACGTTGGGCGGCATCGTCGAGCTCGTCCCGATCGGGACGACCAATCACGAGAACATCCAGGTCCGCAGGTGCCCGGCCAGGCACACCGGCATACCGCGAGGCCCAGGACCCGTAGACATACAAACCGTCGATGCCCCCAACGGAAGCGAACTCCTCGGCGATCACCTGGGGCGGACCGAACGACCGGAGCAGCAACTCGGTCAGCGGCTCGGTGATTGGCGAGGGCAGTGCGCGGACCAGCCGCGTGTTCCCGACCCGCCGTGAGACAACAACGCCGGCATCCTCGGCCCGGGAGACCTCTCGTTGGGCTGTCGAGACCGACGAGCCGACCCGAGTCGCAAGGTCGGTGAGCGACCATTCCTGTTCCGGGTTCAGCAGGATGAGGGCCAGGACCTCCCCCTGCAGGGCAGACCGCAGCAACGGAAGCAGCTGCGGAGCAGGAGATTGCATAATCTGCAAGATACTTTGCACGTTACGGTAAGTCAACGGGAGGGCACCCCCAACTGGGTGGAGCGGCATACCTCTGCTGGGTGTTGGCCACGAGGAGGTGACGGGCGGGCTACTCGTTGTCCCCACACCCGGAGCTGACGAGGCCGCCCCGGGCCTCCCTCCTCGCTATCCCTTGACCGCGCCCGCGGTCATGCCGGCGATGATCTGGCGCTGGAACAACGCATAGATGACGAGTTGGGGAATGAGGACCATGGTGGCCGACGCCATCATGCCACCGTAGTCGACCGTGAATTGCCCTTGGAATCGCGAGACGGCCAGGGAGACCGTGACCATGTCAGGGTCGTTGATCAGGATCGACGCGAACGGGAATTCGTTGAAGACGTACACGATGTTGAAGATGATGATGGTCGCGATCACTGGCCTCATCAACGGAAGAACGACCGACACACAGAGTCGCCATAGTCCTGCTCCGTCGATGATCGCTGCCTCTTCGATCTCGGACGGGAAGTCCGCCAGGAACCCGGTCATCAGCAACGTGTTGAACGGAATCGACACGGCGGCATATGGCAAGATCAGCGCGCCGTAGGTACCAAACAGCCCCAGGGAAAGGTCGAGTCGGTACACCGGGAAGAGGAGGATGTAGACGGGAACCGCCAGGCCGGCCAACAAGAAAAGCTTGAGGGACAGCTGGAACCTGCGACGTCGAAAAACCATCCGGGTCAACGCAAAGGCAGCCATGAAGGAGACCGTTGTCCCCAGGACAACCGCCACGACCGCGATGACGAAGGTGTTGAGGTACATACGAACAAGCGGCAGCGATTCGATCGCGTTGTGATAGTTGTCCAGGCTTAGTTGCTTGAATGAGAACGGATCATTGAGGATGTTGGCGCTCGGCTGGAACGACAGCACGACGATCCACAGGATCGGCGACACAATGATGAGCGTCACCACATACGCCAGCGCTGACAGCAGGCGATGATTCCGACGGCGAACCAGGACGGACGCCGCCGAATCGTTCTTCTCGGGAAACTTCTTTGAAGGAGGGGCCGTCTCGAGCATGGACGTCATAATGCACTCCCCTTTCGGTTGGCCAGAACCAGGTAGCCGGCAGAGATCGCGGCGCCGAGAACCGTGATGATCACGGCGAGGGCCATGCCGTAGCCGTACTGCTGGTCCGTGAAGGTCACGAAGTACATGTAGCTGACCAAGGTCTCGGAGCGGTGCACCGGGCCACCGCCCGTCAGCACATAGACGAGTTCAAAGACTTTGAAGACGTTGGTGATGAGCAGGATCGTGACGATCGCGAAGGTGCTTTTGAGCATCGGAATCGTGATGTGGCGAACCTGCTGCCAGCCCGTAGCCCCGTCCAGGGCGCTGGCCTCCAGCACGTCGGTCGGGAGACTCTGGAGCCCGGCGTAGAAGATGGTCATGGCGAAGCCGACGCTGCTCCAGATGAACACCGCCGCGACGGCATACGGAGTGAGCACGTCCCCGCCGATCCATTGAACGCCGGGAAGATGCACCAACGCGAGCAGCCGGTTGAGCAGTCCTACCTTGGGGTCGAGGATGAAGACCCAAATCAGGCCGACCAGGATCGGCGCGATGATCGCCGGCCCGAAGACGAGCGCGCGAAGCACGCCGTTCCCGCGGATCTGAACGCGCAACAGCAGCGCCAGCGCGAAGGCCGCTGGGACCAATACGGCCACGCTGACGACCAGGATGATGAGGGTGTTCCCGAGGGACTGCCAGAAGAAGCCATCCTGGAGCACGTGCGAATAGTTCTGAGCACCGATCCACTTGGGTGCACTGAACCCTTGGAACTTAGTGAAGCTAAAGGCCAGTGAGTAGACCACCGGATAGGCGACGAACATCGTGAAGATGATCAGGGCGGGTAAGAGCATAAAGAATATCTTGGGACGGCTACTGATCCACTTCATCGGCGGTGCTCCTCACACTCTCCGGCGCCCTGGGGCCCATGCCCAGGCGCCTACCTGGGGGCTGTGGTTCGGCCACAGCCCCCGTCAGCGGTCAGTTGTCTAGCGGTTCGCGTCCAGCGCCTTCTGGACCAGGTCCAGCGCTGCTGCGGGCGTGAGTTGGTTCTGAATCACGCCGTAGATGCTGTCGTACATCGCGTTGGCGACCTGTGTCGGGACGAGCAGGTCTGGCTGAGACTTCGGGCTCGAAACGCCGGCTGCCGTTGAAGCGGCCAGGGCTACCTTCAGGACGCCTTGCTTCGTCGCGTCGACCTGCGGCTGGTACGTGGTAACCGGCGGCTGCCCGTTGTCCACCAGGAACTGCTGGCCCTTGTCGCCGTAGTAGAAGGCAAGGAACTTCTTGACTGCGTCGAGCTTGCCCGGATTGCTGCTGACCTTCTTGGTCACCACGAGCGGGGCGGACGCGACGTTCATGAAGATGTTCTGGTTGCCGACCCCGTCGCTGAACTGCGGGCCTTGCCAGAAGCCGATGTTCGGTGCCACCTCAGAGCCTTGAATGGCGCTCGACGCCCACACCCCGGCGTCGAGCATGGCTGCCTTCCCGCTGGTGAACTGGCTGACCGCCTGCTGATACGTCTGGGTGGAGACGTTCGACGGGAAGGCGCCGGCATCCCGCAACTCGGCGATGTGCTCGTACATGCGCAGGAAATCGGGGTTGTTGTACTTGACCGACCCGTCAAGGAGCCCGGCGACCTTGTCCTCGTAGCCGAAGCGATCCAGCCAGACCAGGAAGCTCCACACGCTGAACGACGATTGGTTGGCCCCGTTGGAGATCGTGGTGATTCCCTTGCTGTGCAGCGCTTTGGCGACGGTGACCAACTCCTCGAAAGTCTTCGGCATCGTCAGCCCGTTGTCCTGCAGGATCTTGTTGTTGACCCAGAGGCCGGTCAGCAGTTGCTGGTACGGCACGCCATACATTGAGCCGTTAGCCGTGAAGTTCGCGACGGTGGACGGAGGAAGATTCTTCGTCACACCCACCTCATCGAGTAGCGGCTTGAGGTCAAGCAGCTTGCCCGCTTGTTGCATCTCCTCGGCGTTGGCCTTGTAGATCCAAAAGATGTCGGGAAGCGTGTCGCTCTGGGCGGCGATGGAGAGCTTCTGGAGGTGCTCGGCCACGGCCTCACCGGAGACGGTCACCTTGATGTTGGGATTCGCAGCTTCGAACGCCTGGATGATCGACCAGGTCGCCGGGTCGGCGGTCTTCACGTCGGGGTTCTGCATGGACAGCGTGATCTCGGTCTTGCCCGCCGCCGGCGCCCCTGTCGCCGTTCCAGTGGCAGTCGGAGTGGACCCGCCGCAGCCGGTCAGGCCCAAGGCGATGCTGCTGGCCACCAGCCCAGCCAGCAGCAATCGGCCGCGAGCACCGTGGATGGTTCTGGATCGCAAGGTCATCTCCTTTGATGGGGGTCGCCGCTCGGGTGACCACTAGGTGGAAACGGCTGGCCCGGCCAGCTGATCATCGAAACGTTTGCGAGAAACGTTTGTCTCAAGGTAGAACCCGAGGCAACGCCTGTCAAGGACTTGCGTTAGGCGGGCCTGGGAGCGAACCCCTCGGTCGACTCGCGCAGTTCCAAGGTCTGGTGGAGACGGACGGTGCGAGGACTGCTGTCGGGATCGGCCAACCGCGAGACGAGCAGTTGGACCGCGCTCACACCCATCTCGAAGGCGGGTTGCCGCACCGTCGTCAGGCGCGGGCGGAAGAGTTCGGGGTATCGGAAGCCGTCGAAGGTGGCGAAGGCGACGTCGCCGGGGACCGCTCTTCCGACCTGTTCCAGGGCACCTAGGCCGACTGCGGCCAGAGGCGTGCTGCAGCAAATGACGGCAGTGGTGGCCCGATCCGCCACAGCAGGCAGCGCCTCGGCCGCGATCTCGGCCTCATCCTGACCGGTCAGGATGTGCTGTGCCGACGGCGCCAGCCCAGCGTCCCTCAGCCCATCGAGGAACCCTTCGAGCCGTTCCTCAAGGGTCGGCACCCGAGTATCCCCCGCGAGGATCGTCATCTGGCGATGCCCTTGTCCCACAATGTGTTTCACGAGGCTGCGCATCGAGTCCCGATTGTCTGCGCCGACTTGATCGAAGGGCAGGTCGTGATAGAGCCGGTCGAGCAGCACCACCGGCGCACGCTCGTCCCGCAACGACCGGAGCACGTCGACGAGCGACGTGGCCGCAGTCGCCAGGATCAGGCCATCGACTCGCCTGTTCATGAGCGCGTGGATGGCCAAACCCTCACGCTCGGCATCCTCGGAGGAGTTCGCCAGGAGCAGAGTCAACCCTCGTTCGGCTGCCGCGTGCTCAACCCCGTGCGCCATGTCGGCGAAGGCCGGCTCCCCAGCATCGGAGACGATCAGGCCAATGCTGTCGCTACGCGAACGCCTCATGGCCCGGGCCAGCGTGTCCTGGCGGTAGCCCGTCTGCTCAATGGCTGCCTCCACGCGACGCCGAGTTGCCGACTCCACCTTGCGCGTCCCGTTGAGAACGTGCGATACGGTCGATGTCGACACCCCCGCCAACCTCGCCACGTCGATCATCGTTGCCACGTCTTCGCCACCTCCAGGTTTTCGTTGTTGCGCAACGCTACCCCACGCACAAGACGGGGCATCAGACCGCCAGGACCAACGCGCTTCACCTACCCTTTGACGTAAGGCGGCGAAGGCGGCTATCGTTCGGCTGGCGCAATCGTTTCGATGCCCTGGCATCCCCTCGACGACGAAGGAAGGCCCTTCATGACCACCTCGATCCCCGCCGGAATGCTGGGCGATCTCACCCGGACCCGAGATGCCAGGACCGCCCGGGCCTCCAGCTTCGACCAGTCCGGACGCAACCGCGACAACTGGATCGTGATGCCCGGGGAGGAGCGCACGCTCGCCGACCTCACCGGCCCCGGACACATCACTCACATGTGGATGACCCAGTCGTGCAGGATCCAGCCGGGGCCCGGTCAGATCGACCCCCACGCGGTGGGCGTGCCCATGCTCGAGATCCACAACGCTCTCGGTGTCAGTTGGGAGGTCGTCGACCCCGACTACTACCGAAAGATCCTGCTCAAGATCTACTGGGACGACCAGGACCAGCCGAGCGTCCTGGCGCCCCTGGGAGACTTCTTCGGACTGATGAACTCACTGTCCGGCTCCTACGAGTCGCTCCCCCTCAGCGTGTCTGCCAAGGAGGAAGAACTCCATACCTTCGGCGGTAGCGCCGCGTTCAACAGCTATTTCCGTATGCCGTTCAACTCACGCGCCCGGATCGTCGTCGAGAACCAGAACGACATTCCCTACCTGCAGTACTTCTACATCGACTACGAGTTGCAGCACGAGCCGCTGCCCGACGACACGGTGTACTTCCACGCCCACTGGCGACGCTCCCTTCCCAACGTGGGATGGGCCCCGGACCTGCAAACAAACAGCATCGAGACCACGATTCCGAACCTCGACGGCGCCGACAACTACGTGGCGCTGGAGACGGAAGGCCGTGGACACTACGTCGGCTGCAACGTCGCAGTCCGCCACTTCCAGGGCTCCTGGTGGGGCGAGGGCGACGACATGATCTTCATCGACGACGACACCTGGCCGCCCAGCCTCCACGGCACGGGCATGGAGGACTACTTCGGCCACGCCTGGGGCATGCAACACAATGCATACCTTTTCAACGGCACCATCGTCCACGAAGCGGACGTTCCCGGGTTCCACCACAGCTACCGGTTTCACCTCGTCGATCCGATCCGATTCCAGAAGCGGATCAAGGTGACCTTCGAGCACGGGCACGGCAACCACCTGTCCGACGAATGGTCCTCCACCGCCTACTGGTACCAGACACTCCCCTCACCTCAACTCACCATCCCCGAGGTGGATGACCGCCTACCCCTTCGGCCCATCGACCGAGTGATCACCACCCCCTTACCCACCCTTTCCGAGGCGCAGCAAGCCGCCCGTGCGGCGGCGGCGGACCGCATGAAGCACTTCGTGGAGCGACGCAACCAACTGCACGCCGAGCGGCGCGCCGAAGTTGACCAGTGGGAACACGCCAACACCGAGATAGCGGCCGACATCCGCCGACGGTTCGACCAGGGACAGCCCACCGCGTAGTTCGGCATCTGTTTTCGTCTGTCTCGACCAAGAGGAAGGTTCCGCACCGATGGACGGTTTGCCCGCTCGCCCCGAGTTCCATTTCACCCCCAACCAGGGATGGATCAACGACCCCTACTGTCTGACCTTCCACAACGGGCAATACCACCTGTTCTTCCAGTACGTGCCCGACAGTCTCGTCTGGGCGCCCAACTGCCACTGGGGTCACGCCACCTCCCCCGACCTGGTCAGCTGGACCGAACAAGCCCTGGTCCTTGCCCCCGGCGACGGCGACGACGGCATCTGGTCTGGGTCGATGGCCATCGACGACGGACAGGCCACGATCTTCTACACGTCAGTGCAGTTGACCAACCTCAACAACGGTCGGGTCCGCACCGCCACCCCCACCGACGACACCTGGGAACACTGGACCAAGGGCGACATCGTCGTCACGGCCCCCGCCGAGCTCGACCTCGTCGCCTTCCGCGACCCATTCGTGTTTCGCGACGGGGACCAATGGCGGATGCTCGTCGGGACGGGCCTCACGGGCACCGACGTCACCGGGCCCGTCGCCGCCGCGTCCTCGTTCTCCTCCACCGACCTGCGCCAGTGGAGCTTCGACGGCCTCGCCGCCCAACGCCCCGGCAGCCTGCGCGAGCCCACCTGGACGGGCAGCCTGTGGGAGTGTCCCCAGATCTTCCAGATCGAGGACCGACACGTCCTGATCACGTCCGTCTGGGAGGACGACGTCCTGCACTACGTCGCCTACGGCATCGGCCACTATGCCGACGGTCGCTTCGAGGCAGACTCCTGGAACCGGCTCACCTACGGCACCAGCTACTACGCCCCCTCCTTCTTCCGCGACCGCGACGGAAACCCCGGGCTCATTTTCTGGATGCGCGGAGTCCTAGACGCCGAGAACGGACGCGCCAGCGCCCTCAGCGTGCCGCACCTCCTCACCCTCGACGGCGACCAACTCCGCAGCCAACCCCACCCGGACCTCCGCCGCCACGCGGGGCCTCCTGGGGCCTCCAACAGCCGCGAAACCCTCCCAACCAGCCAGGCCCACCTCATCGACTGGACCCCTCAGACCGGCGCCCACCTCGCCCTCACCAGGGACGGGTCGACTGTCCTGGGTCTGCATCAACGAGCCGACGAGCTCGTGATCACGACCCCCGCCCAGACCCTTGCGCTGCCCGGGCACGGCCCCATCACGATCCTGCTCGACGGCCCCGCCACCGAGGTCTTCACGCAAGCGGGCCCCTACGCCATTGGCACGACCTCCGACCCAGCCACAACCCTCACCCTGACCGGCGACCCGACGATCAGCACCGTGACGGTGATCACCCTGCAGCGTGATCGCCCCGACCCCGATCACCGACCGGCCTAGTGCCTGCAGTCGGGGGCTTCAGAGAGTCACCGTTGAGCTCAACACGATGTCCTCGACGCTGGTGCCGACCAGGACGTCGAAGGTCCCCGGCTCGTGAGCCCAGCCAACTCCGTTCTCCCAGTGGGCAAACGCGCGCGCCGGCACGCTGATCTCGACCGCCACGGACTCGCCCGCGTCAGCGCGCACCACCGCGTGACCCGCCAGCCAGCGGACCGGCCGATCGACACTGCTCTCAGGCCGCGCGAGATAGACCTGAACCACCTGCTTGCCCCGGCGAGCTCCCGTGTTGGTCACCGTCACCCCAACCCGCACATCGGCGCCGCTCGCTGCAGGCGCCTCCACCACCAGGTCGCGCAGCTCCCACGTCGCGTAGCCGAGACCAAAACCGAAGGGGTATGCCGCCCGCGGCACCTCTCGTAGCCCCTCCGGGAGCCCTTCCCCCAGCCCTTCCCGAAGCCCAGCCCGCAACCAGGCGCGGTAGCCGAGGTGGATCCCCTCGGCATACTCAAGCTTTCCGTCGACGGGAGTGACGTCGAGGACCGGCACATCGGCCATGCTCGCCGCCCAGGTCGTGGGCAACCGGCCACCCGGCTCAACCCGACCGAGCAGCACGTCGGCCAGCGCATTCCCCATCTCCTGCCCACCGAAGTAGGGCAGCACGATCGCCGAAACGTCGTCACGCCAGGGCAATTCGACCGGTGACCCGGAGTTGATGACCACCACAGTCGGGGTGCCCGTCGCCGCCACCGCCGCGACCAGGTCGTCCTGTCGGCCTGGCAGCCGCAGGTCGCTGCGGTCGAAGCCTTCAGACTCGACCTGCGCGTTGGTCCCGACGACGACGATGGCCACGTCCGAGGCGGCTGCGACAGCCACCGCGTCCGCGATCCGAGCCTCCGGGTCGGTGTCGGACGGCGCCACGCCCAGGGTGATCCCGAACGCGCCATCGGTCGTCTCCTGCATGATCGCCAGGTCGAGCTCAAGGACCACATCGACGGGCCGCCCGGCAGTGACCGACACAGCGACCGGAGCCACCGCTTTTGGCGGGTCGAGGATGTTGGCTCCCACGTCGGTGCTGTCGCCGACCGCCACATCGTCCAGCACCAGGGTGCCGTCCACGCTGATCCGCCCGCGGCCGATCGACGCGAATCCCACTGTCACATCACCGTTTTCGGTCGGCGTCCACCGGCACGACAACTCCAGCACAGCCGCCGTCAGGGTCGGAGCGTTGCCTGCGAAGAACACCAACGAGGTCGCGAACCGGTCCTCTCGCATCAACTCGACACCAGCATCGTCGAGGAAGCGCACCAACACACCAGGCCCACCGGTCGACGGATTGGTCAACTCCGCCAACGGCAGCGCCGTGATCCCCATCGCCGCCGCCGCCCCCAGCCGATAGGTCACCTCGGCGTCCGGCAGCGCCGCGACAATCCCCTCCCACGGGCTGACGACGCGCTCCGGGATGACCGTCGCCGACCCGCCGCCCTGGGTCCGCGCGGCCACCGCGTTCTGACCGATCACCGCGACCCGACGCAGCCGCGCCACATCCAACGGGAGCACCCCATCGTTGGCCAACAACACCGTGCCCTCAGCCGCCGCCTCCCGCGCGAAGGCAACGCCGTCCTCGACCCGCAGCAAGCCTCCAGCATCAGCCGGCCCACCGGCATACGACTCAAGCGCCCCGACCCGCTGCGCGAGCGTCAACAACCGCGCGACCTTCCGGTCGATCGCCGCCTCCGACACCCGCCCGTCCCGGACCGCCTCGACCAACGCCGCGCCCCAGGCCCCGTCCGGACCGGGCATCGCCAGGTCCTGCGACGCCGACGCGGCGGCGACGCTGCGCACCGCGGTCCAGTCGCTGATCACCACCCCGTCGAAGCCCCACTCGGAGTTCAGCGGCGTCTCCAACAGGCCGTTCTCCGACGCGGTCACCCCGTTGATCGCGTTGTAGGACGACATCACCACCCACACCCGCGCCTCGACGACCGCCTTCTCGAACGCGCGCAGATAGACCTCGCGCAGCGTCCGCTCGTCCACCTCGCTGCTCGCGGTGAACCGCTCCGTTTCATACTCGTTGGCCACGTAGTGCTTCACCGTGGCCCCAACGCCGTTCTCCTGAACCCCCATCACGTATGCCGCGGCCAACTCCGCGGTCAGCCACGGGTCCTCGCTGAACGCCTCGAAATGCCGGCCACCCAGCGGCGACCGATGCAAGTTGATCGTCGGCCCCAGCACGACATCGACGCCCTTGCGCCGGGCCTCTTGCGCCGACACGTTGCCATAACGCCGGGCGATCTCCGGGTCCCACGACGACGCCAACGCAGTGGCCGACGGCAGGTTCAACGACGGCGAGCGCTCATCCCACAGCGGTCCGCGCACTCCCGACGGCCCATCCGAAAACACTATGGACCGCAACCCGATTCGCTCGATCGGCCACGTCGACCAGGTATCCCGGCCGGTGAGCAGCCGGACCTTCTCCTCCAGGGTGAGCACCGCGATGAGCGCGGCGTGAGTCGCCCCAACCATCTCGTCCTGCGATGTCATCCCCGCGCCTCTCCCTGACTGGTCAACTGGTCATCGAACCCGCCGCAACGATCCCTCGTCGAGGTGATACTCCGCGTCCGCCTGATCGGCGCACCACGAGTCATGGGTCGCCAGCAGCACGACCGCCCCCGCGTCAGCCTCGGCGCGCAACAACGCCACGATCGTCTCGCGGGTCGCCCCGTCCAACTCGCTCGTCGGCTCGTCCGCGAGCAGCACGCTGTGTCGCAACGCCAGCGCCCGCGCGACCCCGACCCGCTGCTGCTCGCCGCCGGACAACTCCTCAACCAGGTGGTTGCCCGACTCGGCCAACAGCACCGACGCGAGCGCCGCGTCCGCCCGCGCGTGCGCCTCCCCCGCGCCGACGCCGTGCATCAGCAGCGGCACGACGAGGTTCTCCAGCGCCGTCAGGGCCGTCACGAGGGCGACCCCCTGCGGCACGAGGGCGATCCCCGCACGCGCGGCGGCGACCCGATCGCCTACTGGCGCAGCGGCATACATCACCGTCCCTGACGTCGGGGCGAGCGCGCCGGCGAGGATCCAGAGCAAGGTCGACTTGCCTGCCCCCGACGGTCCGGTGAGCGCGGTCATCGTCCCCGGCGCGAGCGCGAGCGCGACGTCGTCCAGGGCCCGCCGCCCGTCACTCAACTCGTAGACGACGCCCGTCGCCACCAGCGGCCGGGCGGCCCGCATCACGTCGGTCGGCACGGCTCCCGCTCCTCCTGCCTGCCAGTGGGTATGCCGTGTACGGTACAGGCGCGGGCGCCGCACCGACCGTGCCGCACGGGGAGGGCAGATGTTGGGAGCGTTGCGCTACCGACGAGCACAGGCCGTCGTCGTCGTCGTGCTCTCGGCCCTCGTCACGGCGTGCCTCGTGCTCGCTCCCCTCTACACCCGGGCACTTGAGCAGTCGACGGTCACCACCCTCCTGCGCGCCGCCACTCCGACAGAGTCCGGCATCCGCTTGGCCTCGTTCAGCTCGACCGAGCCCGGCATCGCGCTCGACCCCGACGACCTGGCCGAGCTCATCCCGAGCGGCATCCGCGCCCGCTACGGGACGGCGATCGCGGCGACGTCGGTGGGCGTCCGGCGGATGCCGCTGGGGCCAGAGCCCGGCGGGGTGCTCCTCGCCCGGGACAACGCCTGCGCTCACGTCACCTTCCTCGAGGGTCAGTGCCCGAGCGCCGCCGGCGAGATCGCCGTGTCCGCCGACCAGGCCAAGGTCTACGAACACGCCATCGGGACAGCCGTGTTCGTCGGCGAATTCGACGGCGCCGTCAGCCTGCCCACCGCCTCCCCCCGCACCACCCTCCACGTCGTCGGCATCTACGAACAGGTCGACGGGAGCTACTGGTTCGGCGAGCGTCTGACCGGACAGGCCTCTGCCAGGCTCGGATTCGACACGATGCTCACCCCGCTGACCACGCTCACCGAGCGGGTGACTGCCGTCGACGGCCAGTTGACCACGTGGTTCGAGCGGCACTACGTCCTCGATCTGCCGCTGCTCACTGACACCGTGGGAGTCGATCAGATCGGCCCGCTCGGAGCGACCGTCGCCGACCTCGTCCGCTACCCGATGGGCGTCGAACGGTCCGGCACCCATGTCGCCGACACGGTCACCGCGCGCAGCGGCCTGCCCGCGATCGCCGAGCAGGTCCGCGTCGGCAGCGCCCAGGCCGGCATCACGGTGCCGCTGCTCATGGCCCAGGCGAGCCTGCTGCTCGTCGCTGTCCTCTGGCTGGTCCTCGTCGCCGCCGCCGACCAGCGCCGCAGCGAGGTCGCCGTGGCCCGGCT
>APMI01003813.1_pt1 | contig 14584 bp, 12 predicted proteins | sample 667938 | NCBI WGS metagenome assembly APMI01 (sample SAMN01084076, study PRJNA167559) | wastewater metagenome | biome: Wastewater | place: Denmark: Ejby Moelle, Odense | collected 2011-11-28 | reverse complement strand
TCGTGATAGGCCGTGGCCTTCTTCTCGTCCTCGGTCATGACCATGCTCTTGCGCTCGGGGCCCATGTAGAGCTTGTCCTTGGCGCGCTCGAAGTCGATCATCTCGACCAGGCGACCACCGCGGCGGGCAGCAAACAGCGCGGCCTCGTTGACGAGGTTGGCCAGATCGGCACCGCTCATGCCGGGCGTGCCGCGGGCCAAGATGGACGCGTTGACGTCTTGCCCGATGGGCACCTTGCGCATGTGGACGTTCAGGATCTGCTCGCGGCCACGGATGTCCGGCAGCGTGACGTAGACCTGGCGGTCGAAGCGGCCGGGACGCAGCAGGGCCGGGTCCAGGATGTCCGGGCGGTTGGTGGCCGCGATGACGATGACGCCGAGGTTGGTGTCGAAGCCGTCCATCTCCACCAGCATCTGGTTGAGCGTCTGCTCGCGCTCGTCGTTGCCGCCACCCAGGCCGGCGCCACGATGGCGGCCCACGGCGTCGATTTCATCGATGAAGATGATGCAGGGCGCGCTCTTCTTGGCCTGCTCGAACATGTCGCGCACGCGGGCCGCGCCGACGCCGACGAACATCTCGACGAAGTCGGAGCCCGAGATCGTGAAGAACGGCACCTTGGCTTCGCCGGCGATGGACTTGGCCAGCAGCGTCTTGCCGGTCCCCGGGGGGCCGACCATCAGCACGCCGCGCGGGATGCGGCCACCGAGCTTCTGGAACTTCTGCGGGTCCTTCAGGAAGTCGACCAGCTCCTTCACCTCTTCCTTGGCCTCGTCGCAGCCGGCCACGTCGGCGAAGGTGATGGTGTTGTTGTTCTCGTCCAGCATGCGGGCTTTGGATTTGCCGAAGCTGAACGCCCCGCCCTTGCCGCCGCCCTGCATCTGGCGCATGAAGTAGACCCAGACGCCGATCAGCAGCAGCATGGGCGTCCAGTTGATCAGCATGCTGACCAGGAAGCTCTGCTCCTCGCGCGGCTTGACGTCGAACTTGACGCCGTTCTTGATGAGGTCACCGACCAGGCCCTGGTCCTTGGCCGTGGCCAGCGTGCGCAGCTTGTTGCCTTCGGTGTCCTCGGCGATCACGTCGCCGGCAAAACCGTCCGGCAGGACGACGGACTTGATCCGGTGCGCCTGAACCAGATCCAGGAACTCGGAATACGTCACCTGCTTGCCCGACGCGGCCGTTCCACCGAACTGCTTGACGACCGTGAACAGCACGAGGGCGATCACGATCCAGACGGCGAACTTCGAAAACCATTGATTGTTCACTGCGACTCCTTGGCCCTGATGGCCCAGCGCGGGTTTCAGGACAGTGGGGGCGATTTTAGGGGCGGCAAGGGGGCAAGCCCTGTAATCAGCGGTTTTTTACCCCGATGCCGACCAGGAATGTCTCGGATGACCGCTCCCGCGACGCCTTGGGCTTCACCACCTTGACCGTCTTGAAGTGGCTGCGGAACAGCTGCACCAACTCGTTGTAGCCACTGCCGTGGAAGACCTTGGCCACCAGTGCGCCGTCGGGCTTGAGGTGCTTGTCCGCGAAATCCACGGCCAGCTCGATCAGGTTGGAGATGCGAGCGGCATCCGTCACCGAAATGCCCGACAGGTTGGGCGCCATGTCCGACACGACGACGTCCACGGGCCTGCCGGCCAGCGCCGCTTCCAGCTGCGCCAGTACCGCGTCTTCCTGGAAATCGCCCTGGATGAAATGCACGCCCTCGATGGGCTCGAAGTCCAGCAGGTCCAGCGCGATGATGGTGCCGTTGAGCTGGCCCACCGCCGCCCCGCCCTGCCCCGCTTCCTTGGGCGCAAACTTGCGGCGCAGGTACTGGCTCCAGGCCCCCGGGGTCGCGCCGAGGTCCACCACCACCTGGCCGGGACGGATCAGCTTGAGCTCCTCGTCGATCTCCTTGAGCTTGTAGGCCGCGCGCGAACGGTAGCCGTCCTTCTGCGCCTGCTGCACGTAGGGGTCCGACACGTGGTTGTTCAACCACGCCTTGTTCAGTTTCTTGCTTTTGGTCTGAGTTTTCATGCCTACGGGATAATACGGGGATGCCTCAAATCAACCTGACCCCCGCCCAGCGCAAGGACAAGCGCGCCGATGCCCACCATCTCGACCCGGTCGTGATGATCGGCGGCGAGGGCCTGACGCCTGCCGTCGTGAAGGAAACCGACGCGGCACTGAAGTCGCATGGCCTCATCAAGGTCCGCGTGCTCGGCGACGACCGCGCGGCCCGCGAGGCCATGTTCGCGCAGCTCTGCGATGAGCTGAACGCGGCCCCCATCCAGCACATCGGCAAGCTGCTGGTGTTGTGGCGGCCCATGCCCGAGAAGGCAAAGACCGAGCGCGAGAACGCGATGCCCGGCCCGCGCGTCGTCAAGATCGTCAAGTTCTCCAAGAGCGGCAACGGCCGCCCTCAGATCAACAAGGTCAAGGTCATGGGCAACGAACGCGTGACGCAGGGTGGCGAGATCAAGCGCATCAAGAAGCGCAACAAGACCACCAGCGTCAAGAAGACCGTCGCGGACTGAGCTGACTGATCGAGGCCAGGGCCAGCACGGCCAGGCCTTTCACGCCGAAAAACGCCAGCGACACGCCGTGCAGCGCCGCGAACGACGCGACGCCATGCCCCGCCTTCGCGTCGGCCATCATGGGCTGCAGGCCATAGTAGCCAGCGACGGTGCAGAACAGCGCCACGGACGGCAGCAACAGGCGAGCCGAGAACACGTGGCCCACGCCGCCGGCCTCGGCCCGGTCTCGTGACAGCCGCCGCTCGACCAACATCAGCACCAACGCGATGGCCAGGCTGATGGGGGCCTCCATCGCAAACACCCGCGCCACGTAGGCGCCAGCCTGGCCGCGCTCCAGCACGGCGAAGGCGCTCGGCGTGGCGACGAAGGCGATGCACAGCAAAAAGCCGCCCCACAGGGCGGCCAGCAGGGCTTGGAGCCGGGCGAACATCACTCGTAGCGGACTTCGATGATCTCGTAGCGGCGCACGCCGCCCGGGGCCTGCACCTCGGCCACATCGCCGGCTTCCTTGCCGATCAGTGCGCGGGCGATGGGCGAACCCACGGAGATCCGGCCCAGCTTGATGTCGGCCTCGTCGTCGCCGGTGATCTGGTAGGTCACGGCCTTGCCGCTGTCCTCGTCCTCAAGGTCCACGGTGGCGCCGAACACCACGCGGCCACCGGCATCCAGAGCGGCCGGATCGATGATCTGCGCAGCCGCGAGCTTGCCTTCGATTTCGAGGATGCGACCTTCGATGAAGCCCTGCTTGTCCTTGGCCGCGTCGTACTCGGCGTTCTCGCTCAGGTCACCCTGGGCGCGCGCCTCGGCAATCGCCTGAACGACGGCGTGACGCTCGACAGTCTTGAGGCGGTGCAGCTCGGCCTTCAGCGCCTCGGCGCCGCGCTTGGTCAGGGGAATGGTCGTCATGTCAAAACTCGATGGCAAAAAGAGTTCCGCCGCTGCAGCCCGGATGTCCAGACTGCGGCGGCGGAATCAGTGAACGCGGAGTTTAAGCCAGCTCGGCGTGCAGTTCCTGCAGGGATTGCACGGTCAGGCCATCACGGTGTTTCATGCCTTCGACTGCGGCTTCACAGCCGGCCATGGTCGTGTAGTACGTCACCCGGTTGGCCAGCGCGGCCTGGCGGATGTAGCGGCTGTCGGCGATGGCCGTGCGGGTCTCGTCCACCGTCGTGAAGACCAGCTGGATGTCGCCGCCCTTGAGCGCATCGACGATGTGCGGGCGGCCGTCCTTGATCTTGTTGATCAGCTTGACCGGCACGCCCACTTCCGCGATGGCCGCCGCCGTGCCCTTGGTCGCGACGATGCCGAAGCCCAGCGCGTGCAAGTCCTTGGCGATCGCGACGGCACGGGCCTTGTCGCTGTTCTTGACGGTGATCAGCACATTGCCCGAGCGCGGCAGGCGCGAGCCCGCGCCGATCTGGCTCTTCAGCACCGCCTCGCCGAAGGTCTTGGCCGCCCCCATCACTTCGCCGGTCGAGCGCATCTCGGGGCTGAGGATGGGGTCCACGCCCGGGAACTTGTTGAACGGGAAGACGGCTTCCTTGACGCTGTAGTACGGCGGCACGACCTCGCGCGGCACCTTGCCGTTGCGGTCCTTCTGGTCCTTCAGCTTGACGCCGGCCATGCAGCGCGCAGCCACCTTGGCGAGTTGCTGGCCCGTGGCCTTGGAGACGTAAGGCACCGTGCGCGAGGCGCGCGGATTCACTTCCAGCACATAGATCGTGCAATGGGCCAGGCCCTTGGCCACGTCGCCCTGGATGGCGAACTGCACGTTCATCAGGCCGACGACCTTCAGCGCCTTGGCCATGGCGGCCGTCTGGCGGCGCAGCTCGTCCTGCACGTCGGCGGCCAGCGTGTAGGGCGGCAGCGAGCAGGCCGAGTCGCCGGAATGGATGCCGGCGGCCTCGATGTGCTCCATGATGCCGCCGATCATCGTGTCGGTGCCGTCGGAGATGCAGTCCACGTCGACCTCGACGGCGTCCTGCAGGAAGTGGTCCAGCAGCACCGGCGACTTCTCGGACACGCGCACCGCTTCGCGCATGTAGCGCTCCAGGTCCTTGTCGCCGTGCACGATCTCCATCGCGCGGCCGCCCAGCACGTAGCTGGGGCGCACGACCAGCGGATAGCCGATCTCGTTGGCCAGCGTGACGGCCTGCTCCTCGGTGCGTGCCGTGCGGTTGGGCGGCTGCTTCAGGCCCAGCTCGTGCAGCAGCTTCTGGAAGCGCTCGCGGTCCTCGGCGATGTCGATGGAGTCGGGGGTCGTGCCGATGATGGGCACGCCAGCGCGTTCCAGGTCCAGCGCCAGCTTCAGCGGCGTCTGGCCGCCGTACTGCACGATGACGCCGACCGGCTTTTCCTTGTCGACGATCTCCAGCACGTCTTCCAGCGTGACCGGCTCGAAGTAGAGGCGGTCGGAGGTGTCGTAGTCGGTCGAGACGGTCTCGGGGTTGCAGTTGACCATCAGCGTCTCGTAGCCGTCCTCGCGCATGGCGAGCGCGGCGTGCACGCAGCAGTAGTCGAACTCGATGCCCTGGCCGATGCGGTTCGGGCCACCGCCCAGCACCATGATCTTCTTCTTGTCCGTCGGCACGGCCTCGCACTCGGCGCCCTCGCCTTCGTACGTGGAGTACATGTAGGCGGTCTGCGTCGAGAACTCGGCAGCGCAAGTGTCCACGCGCTTGTAGACCGGACGCACGTTCAGTGCGTGGCGGCGCTCGCGCACCGCGTGCTGGTTCGTGCCGAGCAGCTTGGCCAGGCGCTTGTCCGAGAAGCCCTTGGTCTTCAGTAGGCGCAGTTCGGCCGCGGTGACGGACTCGATGCTGCGGCCCTTCAGGTCGGCTTCGATCTGAATCAGCTGCTCGATCTGGGCCAGGAACCACGGGTCCACCGCGGTCTCCTCGAAGATCTCGTCCAGCGTCATGCCGATGCGGAAGGCGTCGGCCAGGAACAGGATGCGCTCAGGGCCGGCCTCGCCGATCTCCTGGACGATCTCCTCGCGGTCCGTGGACCGTTCCGTCAGGCCGTCGATACCGGTCTCCAGGCCGCGCAGCGCCTTCTGGAACGATTCCTGGAAGGTGCGCCCCATCGCCATCACCTCGCCCACTGACTTCATCTGCGTCGTCAGGCGCGAATCGGCCATCGGGAACTTCTCGAAGGCGAAGCGCGGGATCTTGGTGACGACGTAGTCGATGCTGGGCTCGAAGGACGCCGGCGTGGCGCCGCCGGTGATGTCGTTCTTCAGCTCATCGAGCGTGTAGCCCACGGCCAGCTTGGCCGCAACCTTGGCGATGGGGAAGCCCGTGGCCTTGGACGCCAGCGCGGATGAGCGCGACACGCGCGGGTTCATCTCGATGACGATCATGCGGCCGTTCTTCGGATTGATCGAGAACTGCACGTTGGAGCCCCCGGTGTCCACGCCGATCTCGCGCAGCACGGCCAGCGAGGCGTTGCGCAGCAGCTGGTATTCCTTGTCGGACAGCGTCTGGCTCGGGGCCACGGTGATGGAGTCGCCGGTGTGAATGCCCATCGGGTCCAGGTTCTCGATGGAGCAGACGATGATGCAGTTGTCCGCCTTGTCGCGGACGACTTCCATCTCGTATTCCTTCCAGCCGATCAGGCTCTCTTCGATGAGCAGCTCGTTGGTCGGCGACAGGTCAATGCCGCGCTTGCAGATGGTCTCGAACTCTTCCGGGTTGTAGGCGATGCCGCCGCCGGTGCCGCCCAGCGTGAAGCTGGGGCGGATGACCATCGGGAATCCGCTGCCGCCGATCTCGGCGTGGATCTGCTTCTGCACCGCCCAGGCCTCTTCCAGCGAGTGCGCGATGCCCGACTTGGCCGAACCCAGGCCGATCTTGGTCATCGCGTCCTTGAACTTCAGGCGGTCCTCGGCCTTCTCGATGGCGACCTCGTTGGCGCCGATCATCTCGACGCCGTACTTGGCCAGCACGCCATGCTTGTGCAGGTCCAGCGCGCAGTTCAGCGCGGTCTGGCCGCCCATGGTCGGCAGCACGGCATCGGGGCGCTCCTTGGCAATGATCTTCTCGACGACCTGCCAGGTGATGGGCTCGATGTAGGTGACGTCGGCCGTGTCCGGGTCCGTCATGATGGTCGCCGGGTTGCTGTTCACCAGGATGACCTTGTAGCCTTCCTCGCGCAGCGCCTTGCAGGCCTGGGCGCCCGAATAGTCGAACTCGCAGGCCTGGCCGATGATGATCGGGCCGGCGCCGATGATGAGGATGCTTTTGAGGTCTGTACGTTTCGGCATGGCGGTCTGCTTAGAGAGTGGCGGTCGCGAGCTTGGCCCCGAACCCAACGAAAAGTGCGCCGACGCTGGCGTTGGCGGTGCTGGACAGCCGGCGGCGCGCCCGGAAGGCCGCGGCCAGGCGGGCGCCGGCAAAGATCAGCGTCGAGAGATAGAGGAAGCTGAGCACCTGGATGATGGTGCCCAGGATCAGGAAGGTCAGCGCCGGATGCGGATAGGCCGGATCGACGAACTGGATGAAGAAGGACAGCAGGAAGGCGATGGCCTTGGGGTTCAGCAAGCTGACGACCAGGGCCTTGCGGAAGGGCTGGCTGGCATCCACGACGCGCGGTGCGTCATCGGCCCGGGCCTCGCCGCGCCAGGTACCCAGCGCACCGCGCAGCAGTTGAATGCCGATCCAGCCCAGGTAGACCGCGCCGACCATCTTCACGACGAAGAAGATCTGCGGGCTGGCCATCAGCAGCGACGCCCCACCCGCGGCGGCGGCCGTCATCAGCACCGTGTCGCCCACGAACACGCCGCACGCCGCCGTGTAGCCCGCACGCACGCCGCGCTGGGCGGCCACGGACAGCACGTACAACGAATTGGGCCCCGGCAGCAGGATGATGAAGACTGCTGCCGCGAGGTAGGTGCCGAGATCGGTAATGCCGAACATGCGAGGCTCCCGGGGTTCGCCTCAAGCCTTCGTCATGAGGCCGATGAAACGGTCGAACAGGTAGGCGATGTCGTGCGGGCCCGGGCTGGCTTCCGGGTGGCCCTGGAAGCTGAAGGCCGGCTTGTCGGTGCGGGCGATGCCCTGCAGCGTGCCGTCGAACAGGCTGACGTGCGTGGCACGCAAATTCGCCGGCAGCGTCTCGGCATCCACCGCAAAGCCATGGTTCTGGCTGGTGATGCCGACACGGCCACTGTCCAGGTCCTTGACCGGGTGGTTGGCGCCATGGTGGCCGAACTTCATCTTGAAAGTCTTGGCACCACTGGCCAGCGCCAGGATCTGGTGGCCCAGGCAGATGCCGAAGACCGGAATGCCGGACTCGATCAGTTGGGCCGTGGCCTTGATGGCGTAGTCGCAGGGCTCCGGGTCGCCAGGGCCGTTGGACAGGAAGACGCCGTCCGGCTCCATGTCGAACACGGCAGTGGCCGGTGTCTGCGCCGGCACGACGGTGACCTTGCAGCCCCTCGAAGACAGCATGCGCAGGATGTTGCTCTTCACGCCGAAGTCGTAGGCGACGACGTGGAACTTCGGGCTGGACTGCGTGCCATAGCCTTCGCCGAGCTTCCATTCGGTCTGCGTCCAGACTTCACTTTCGGTGCGGCTGACGACCTTGGCCAGGTCCAGGCCGGCCATCGAGGGTGCGGCCTTGGCGGCGGCGACGGCCGCGTCGATGTGGGCCTGCGTCAGCGCCTCGCCGGCGGCGAGCGCCAGGATGCAGCCGTTCTGGGCGCCCTTCGTGCGCAGCACGCGCGTCAGGCGGCGCGTGTCCAGGCCCGCGATGCCGACGGTCCCCTGCTCGCGCAGGTAGGCATCCAGCGTCTTGCCCGAGCGGAAGTTGGACGCGCGGATCGGCAGGTCCTTGATGACGAGGCCGGCAGCGAAGACCTTGCCGGCTTCGACGTCTTCCTCGCTGATGCCGTAGCTGCCGACGTGCGGATACGTCAGCGTGACGATCTGGCGGCAGTAGCTCGGGTCGGTGAGGATTTCCTGGTAGCCGGTGAGCGCCGTGTTGAACACGACTTCACCGACCGTCTGGCCCGTCGCGCCGATGGACTGGCCTCGGAACACCGTCCCATCCGCCAGAGCCAGGATTGCTTGAGGGGGATGGAGCAGGTCGGTCAGCACAAAGGGTCTCCGCAAGTGGGGCGCCTGCCCAGCATCAACCCTTCCGGGGAAGGATCAATTCGAAGAAACCGGAGCGGTTTTGTGCCGGGCAGCGTGGGGTTCAGGTAAACCCATCGAGTATAGCCGACAAGGGTTAGTACCGAGCCTTCGCGACCCTGGCGTGAGCCTTCAAAGTGCGGCGATGCCTGCCTTGGCGATCTCGGCGTCCTCGCTGGACTTGACGCCGCTCACGCCCACCGCGCCCACGCACTGGCCGTCCACGAGGATCGGCACCCCGCCCTCCAGCATGCCGTGCATGCCGGGCACGCTGAGGAAGGACTGCCGGCCCCCGTTGATCATGTCCTCGTAGATCTTGGACTCGCGCCGGCCCAGCGCGGAGGTGTGGGCCTTGGCGGGCGCGAACAGGGCCGAATTGGGCGCGGCCCCGTCCAGGCGCTGCAGCCACAGCAGATGGCCACCGGCGTCGACAATGGCGATGGACACAGCCCAGCCTTTGCTGACGGCATGGGCCTCGGCTGCAGCGGCGATGCGCTTGACGTCCTGGAGTTCGAGTTGAGCTTGCTGTTTCATGGTCTTGCTTTCCCGGGAAGAGGCCCCAATGTAGCGGTCCGGTACCACCCTAGAATCACTGCGGTTTCCATTCGTCTCCCGGAGGATTGTCATGAACGAAAGCTTGCAAACCCAATACGGCCATGCCGGGGTGGGCCTTGCTGCCGACCGTCAACGCGTGCTGCGCAATACCTACTGGCTGCTGGCCCTGTCGCTCGTGCCGACCGTGCTCGGCGCCTGGATCGGCGTCACCACCGGCCTGTTCGCCACGATGGGCCCGGGCATGAGTGCCATCGTCTTCTTCGCCGGCGCCTTTGGCCTGATGTTCCTCGTCGAGAAGACCAAGGACAGCGCCGCCGGCGTCGCCGCGCTGCTGGCCTTCACCTTCTTCATGGGCCTGATGCTGTCGCGCCTGGTCGGCCACGTGCTGGGCTTCAGGAATGGCACGTCGCTGGTCATGACGGCCTTCGGCGGCACGGCCGCGATCTTCTTCACGATGGCCACGCTGGCCACCGTGATCAAGCGCGACCTGTCGTCCATGGGCAAATTCCTGACCGTCGGCGCCGTCGTGCTGCTGGTCGCCGGCATTGCCAACATCTTCCTGCAGTCATCGGCCCTGATGCTGACCATCCTGGTGCTGATGCTGGGCGTGTTCTCGGCCTTCATGCTGTACGACATCAAGCGTGTCGTCGACGGCGGCGAGACCAACTACATCAGCGCCACGCTGGCCATCTACCTGGACCTCTACAACGTGTTCCAGAGCCTGCTGTCGCTGCTGGGCATCTTCGGCGGCGACCGCGACTGAGCCTCGCGGCGCTCCCCACGAAAGGCGGCCTCGGCCGCCTTTTTCATTGCGCCGCGGGCTTGTAGTTCTTCAGCACGTAAGGCGCGCTCAACACCACGGGCCTGCCGAGCAGCCCGAGCTGCAGGGCCAGGTTGACGGTGCCTGCGGCAAAGCCCTCGGTCGCCACCCCGGCGATGACGACAGGCTCGAGCCGGCTCGTTAGCGCAGCCTGCCCCGACACCACCGCCGTGTAGGGCGGCGTGCCCAGCTGCAGCAGCATGGGCACGCTGGCACGGGCCTTGGCGTCATCGGTATCCAGCTGCGCCCAGACGATGACCTGCAGCTTGTCGCCCTTGGCGATGCTGCCGCTCACGGGTGCAACGGCGCCGATGTCCCAGGGGTTGGCCCTGACCGAGGACAGCGCCACGCTCAGGCAGATCTTGCCCGTCGCCGCACAGGGGACTTGCTGGCTGGTCTGCCCCTCTCCGTAGACCGACCAGGCCGAGGCCCGAGGCGTGTTGATGAGGTAGTCCAGCGCCGGGTCCGTGGTGCGCGCTGCGGGCGCGGCCGCGGTGGCCTGCTCCGGCACCAGCGCGCCGTGGATAGGCTTGACCCAGTCGTCCTTCTTCATGTCCCACAGCACGAAGTCGGAGTCGAACTGCCAGTAGGACCAGCCAAAGCCGCGCGCCTCGGCCGCGCGCGCCACCGCCGCCGTCCAGGCCACGCGCTGCTCCATGCCAGCGCTCTCCAGCGCGCCGAACTCGCCGAGCAGGATGGGGCGCCCCTGCTGGTCCGACCAAGCCTTGACCCGGTCCAGGTCCTTGCGCAGCCGCTCCCGGTCGTCCGCCGTGCCCCAGGTCACGCCCGAGAGCTTCTGGAACTGCGGCGTCCAGCTCGCGCCCTGGTGGGTGAACTCCATCGGCGTGTAGTAGTGAAAGGTCACGATGAGCTGGCGGTCGGCCTCGGGCAGGCGCAGGCTGTCCAGGTGGTCCAGCGAGTTCCAGAACTTGGGGCCCACGACGACGCGCCGGGTCGGATTGGTCTCGCGGATGATGGCCAGGTTCTCGGCCAGCATGTCGTTCCAGACGGCATCCACCGCGCCGTTGGGCTCGTTCAGGATCTCGAAGATCACCGCGTCGGGCGCGCCCTGGTAGCGCGGCGCGATCTGGCGCCAGAAGGCCTTGAGCTGCGTGCGGCAGGCCGCCACTTCCTTGGCGCACTCGTTGAAGTTGTGCTGGTCCAGGATGACCTGCAACCCCGCCTTCAGCCCGGCGTCGACGAACTCATCCAGCTGCTTCAGCCAGTGCGGCGACAGGCGGTGCTCCGCGTCCATGTGGGCGAAGGCATGCAGGTTCAGGCGCACGTGGTCGAAACCACCGTCGCGGATGGCCTGCATGTGGCGCGGCTGGAAGCGCGCCTGGGCGGGGTCGCTCCAGAGCGGGTCGTAGCCCAGCACGTTGACGCCGCGCTTGGGCAGCGTCGGCGCTGCGGCGCCATCGGCCTGGGCCAGGCCGGACAGGCTCAGCGCCAGCCAGGCCAGCCCGAGCCATCGGGCGAACTTGAATCGGTTGAACATGCCTGCCTCTCGTCTCCGCATGGATTGATGGATAAACAACTAAACAACGTTGTTTATCCATTTTGTCCACCGAGGCGGATTCGACACCCCGGGCTTACGCGGAGACGCGCGACGCCACCCGGGCGGGGCCTCGTCCCGCCGGATCCATGACCACGCAGGCAGGCCTCAGCGGTCGAAGACCGCGATCGATTCGACGTGCGCCGTGTGCGGGAACATGTTGACCGCGCTCGCCGCCGTGCAGCGGTAGCCCGCCACGTTCACCAGCAGGCCGGCGTCGCGCGCCAGCGTCGCCGGGTTGCAGCTGACGTAGACGATGCGCCTGGGCGCCGACCATCCCGGCGCCAGCGACGGGTCCTGCGCGATATCGGCCACCGCCTTGGCCAGTGCGAAGGCCCCCTCGCGCGGCGGGTCGATGAGCCAGCGGTCGGCCGTGCCGTCGGCGGCCAGCAGCTCGGGCGTCATCTCGAACAGGTTGCGGGCGACGAAGCACGTCTTGTGCGCCAGGCCGTTGGCCACCGCGTTCTCGCGCGAGCGCTGCACCAACGTCTCGCTGCCCTCGATGCCCAGCACCTCGCGCGCCTGCGTCGCGAGCGGCAAGGTGAAGTTGCCCAGGCCGCAAAACCAGTCGATGACGCGCTCGTCCTTCTGCACGGCCAGCAGCCGCAGCGCGCGGCCGACCAGGGCGGCGTTGATGTGCGGGTTGACCTGGGTGAAATCGGTCGGCTTGAAGGGCATGCGGATGCCGAACTCCGGCAATGCGTAGGCCAGCTCGGGGCCGCCTTCGTCGAGCAGCTTGACCGTGTCCGGCCCCTTGGGCTGCAGCCACCACTGCACGCCATGCTTGGCGGCGAACGCGCGCAGCAGCGCCACGTCGCCGTCCGGCAGCGGGTTCAGATGCCGCAGCACCAGCGCGATGACCTCATCCCCCATGGCCAGCTCGATCTGCGGCAACCGGTCGCGCTCGGCCATGGCTGCAATCAGCTCGCGCATCGGCATCAGCAGGTCGCTGACCACCTGGGGCACGACCTTGCAGACCTGCATGTCGGCCACGTAGCGGCTCTTGCGCTCGTGAAAGCCGATCAGCACCACGCCCTTCTTGGCCACATAGCGCACCGAGAAGCGGGCGCGATAGCGGTAGCCCCAGGTCGGACCCTCGATGGGCCGCAGCAGCACCTCGGGCTTGACCTTGCCCAGATGCCAGAGCTGGTCTTCCACGACACGCTGCTTCACGGCGACCTGCGCGCCCGCCTGCAGGTGCTGCATCTTGCAGCCGCCGCAGGCGCCCGCATGCAGGCCGAAGTGGGGGCAGCCCGGCGTCACGCGCAGCGGGCTTTCCTTCCTGATTTCGGTGAGCTGGCCCTGCTCCCAGTTGTTCTTGCGGCGCGAGATCTGCGCCTTCACCACCTCGCCCGGCAAGGCGCCGTCGATGAAGACCACCTTGCCCTCGGCGTTGTGCGCCACGCCCTGCGCCTCAAGCTCGATGCTCTCGACCTTGAGCCAATCCGTCATCTGATTCATGGGGCCGGATTATCCCGGCAGGCCTCGCCAAGCTCAGAAGATGCTGTCTCGGTCGACGCCGTGGCGCATCATGTTGCGCTTGAGCTTGGCCAGCGCCTCGATCTGGATCTGGCGAATGCGCTCGCGCGTGAGCTTGAGCCGGATGGCCAGCACGTCCAGCGTCTCCGGCTCGCGGTCCGACAGGCCGTAGCGGCCCGACAGCACCTCGCGCTCGCGGTCGTTGAGGCTGGCCAGGCCGTGCTGCAGCAGCACCTCCACCTCGTGCGACAGGCGCAGGCCCAAGGGGTCGATGGCCTGCTCGTCGGCGACGAGGTCCAGCATGGATTCGCCCCCCTCCCCGCTGCGATCCACCGGCGAATCGAGCGAGCTCGGCAGTTCGGCGTAGGCCAGCAGCTCGGCCACCTCGTCCACCGGCCGGCCGAGCGCCTGGGCCACGTCCTCGGCGCGCACCCGGCCCTCCGAGCCCTCGGCGCTCTGCAGGGCCTCCAGCGCCCGGCGCGCCTTCAGCACCTGGTTGAGCTCGCGCACGATGTGCACCGGCAACCGCACCAGCCTGGCCTGGTGCATCAGCGCGCGCTCGATGCTCTGGCGTATCCACCAGCTCGAATAGGTGGAGAAACGAAAGCCCCGCTCCGGCTCGAACTTGCCGATCGCGTGCATCAGGCCCAGGTTTCCCTCCTCGATGAGGTCGCTCATCGGCAGGCCGCGGCCGAGGTAGTTCTTGGCGATGCTGACGACCAGCCTCAGGTTGTGCTCGATCATGGCCTGGCGGGCCTCGAAGTCCCCCGAGCGCGCCGCCTGGGCGGTATCGAACTCTTGTTGCGGCGTCAGCAGCGGCGTGCGGCGGATGTCCCGCAGATAGGCCTGCAGCGCATTGCCGACCTCGACCTCCTCGACCGCGCCGCGCAGCACCTGAGCGTCTTCGTCGGGCGATTCGGGGCCGTTGTCGGCATCGCCCGCCCCGCCAGTCAGGGCCGACAGCATGACGCCGGGCTCGCGGGCGCCCTCGTCATGACCGTTCGGCTTGGGCACAGCGCGTTTCATGGCGTAGTCGCTGACCCGGGGTGTGGTTGGTGAGCGCGCCTCGCTCAGCGCGGCGGCAGCACCTTGGCAGGGTCTATCGGCTTGCCGAGCTTGCGCACTTCGAAGTGCAGCTTGACGGTATCGCTCTCGGTGGAACCCATCTCGGCAATCCTCTGCCCCTTGCGCACGACTTGGTCCTGCTCGACCAGCATCGCCCGGTTGTGGGCATACGCCGTCAGGTAGGTGTTGTTGTGCTTGATGATGACCAAGTTGCCGTAGCCACGCAAGCCCGAACCGGCGTAAACCACGCGCCCATCCGCCACGGCCAGCACCGGGTCGCCCGCCTTGCCGGCGAAGTCCAGGCCCTTGTTGCGCTGATCGTCGAAGCCCGCGCTGATGGGGTGCGTCACCGGCCAGCCCCAGGACAACCCGTCCTCGTCGGAGGCCGCAGCGGTGGATGGCGGGGCCGTGGTGGTGGTGGCAGCAGTGGTCGGCGCGCTGGCGGCCGGGG
>APMI01021734.1_pt1 | contig 14590 bp, 11 predicted proteins | sample 667938 | NCBI WGS metagenome assembly APMI01 (sample SAMN01084076, study PRJNA167559) | wastewater metagenome | biome: Wastewater | place: Denmark: Ejby Moelle, Odense | collected 2011-11-28 | reverse complement strand
ATGCGTGAACGTGGCGGGGCATGGGGCCACCTTCATGTCAGAAACACGGCGAACGGCGTTGGCACCGGCCGCACTCTAGCGGCGCAATTTTAAACCAGTCTTAAAACACCCTGTCGCAAAGAGGCACACAAATCGACAGCAAGGCGCATCTTAAGGGTCATTTAAGGTTCCGACGCAACACTGCGGCCACTCAAGTCATAACGTCGATCACGAGGCCCCCATGAAAAAAGCATCGCCCCTGATGCAGAACCCGCAACAGGCAATTGTAGACATCACCCTGATCATGCTCGTTGCCGCCACCGCCATCGTCATCCTGGCGCAATACACGGATCTCGATCCGATCATTGCCAATTATTATTTCGACCCCGTACGCATGATTTTCCCTTGGGACAATACCTGGTTCGGGAGGAAGCTGATGCACGGCTACGTCAAAGCCACCATCGTCTGGTTTGGGTTTCTGCTCATTGTTGTCACCGTGTTCGATCTTGTGCGCCCCCTGCGCCGCTTCGCTCCCCTGCGCTACCTCACGCCCCTCGGCCGCCTCAAATTGCGCTTCCTGACGCTGGCTGCCGTCCTTGAACCGAAACTGATCCTCTCACTGAAGGAAGCATCCAACATGCACTGCCCCTGGGGTGTAGACCTCTATGGTGGCAAAGCGCCGATGCTGAGGTTGCTCGACTGGGTGCCGGAGGGGTGGGAGGCAGGGCAATGCTTCCCTGCCGGCCATGCCAGTGCCGGCATGTGGCTCTCCGCACTGGCCATTCTTTGGCTACCCACTCACCCGCGCAAGGCACTGGCAACCTTTGTCGCCGGACTCAGTGTCGGCCTGTTCATGGGTTGGGTACAACAGATGCGTGGCCAGCATTTCCTGTCGCACACCCTGGCTACGGCCTGGCTCAGTACCGCGCTGTTGTTGTTCATGCTGGCCGTATTCTGGCGCCCGATGCAGCGCGCTCTGATACGGGACAGCGATGCCAATTCCAATGAAAACACGCCCGCTCTGGTTTGGCAGCAATGACAACAACCGCCCTCGATATGGGATTAAAGCCGGCAAGACCCTTTCTGGCACAACTTGCAAAGCGGCCGTCGCTCGGTGTTGAAACACTGATCCTGCTCGTCTGCCTGTGGTTCACCGCCACCAGCAATTCGCTGTTCTGGCAAGCCACGCTGGATAGCCGCGCGGGCTCCTGGGCCAGTATTGCCTTCCATGGTGGCGCCCTGGCACTGCTGCTGACTGCCATCCACTTTCTGCTGCTGGCAATCTTTATCCCTCGGCGGGCCGCCAAGCCACTGTTGGCGACGCTGATCCTGGCGACATCCTTTGCTGCCTACTACATGGGCAAATACCATGTCTATCTCGACCCGGACATGCTCCGCAACATAATGCGTACGGATTATCGCGAAGCGTCAGAGCTGTTCACATGGGGAATGATTCCGGCGGTAGCCGCCTATGCTCTGCCACCACTCCTGCTTCTGGCCCGCACCGACATCCGTCCACGGCCGTTGATGCGCGCTGTCGGCATCCGCCTCCTCTGCCTGTTCACTGCAGTGGCGGTTACCGGCGCATCCGGGTTTGCCATCTTCAAGGGCTTGTCATCGCTGATGCGCGAGAAGAAGGAAGTGCGCTATCTGATTACACCAGCCAACTACCTCTACTCCGGCGTGCGTGCTTTTGCCAATGACTCAGCGGCCACCGCCCGTGAAAAAATCCCGGTCGGTGCCGATGCCACCCTCTCGGCCGCCTGGGCACAGCACAAAAAGCCGGTGCTGATGATCGTTGTCATCGGCGAAACGGCGCGTGCCGCCAACTGGGGACTATCCGGCTATGCGCGGCAAACCACCCCAGAACTGGCCAGGCTCGATGTCATCAATTTCAGCGACGTCACCGCCTGCGGCACCAACACCGAAGTCTCGGTCCCCTGCATGCTGTCGCCCTACGGACGGAACAGCTACGACGAAACGAAGATCCGCAGCAGCGAATCGCTGCTCCATGTGCTGAAACACGCCGGCCTACGCGTCTCCTGGATCGACAACCAGTCCGGTTGCAAGGGCACTTGCGACGGCCTGGAAAGCCTGCACCCGGATGTCAAGGCGTCGCCCGCCGACTGCAATAGCGACGGTTGCATGGACGGTGCCATGCTGACCGGCGTCCGCCAATTGGCCGAGGGCAGTCGCGAAAGCCAGGTGATCTTCCTGCACACGCTCGGCAATCACGGCCCGGCCTACTCGAAGCGCTATCCCGAGTCATTCAAAAGATTCCTGCCGGCATGCGAGTCGTCGGATCTCGGCAAATGCACGCAGCAGGAAATCGTGAATGCCTACGACAATGCCCTGCTCTACACCGACCATGTCCTCGCTCAAGCCGTCGAATTCCTCAAGACCCAGCAGTCCAGCTACGACACGGCCCTCCTCTACGTATCGGATCATGGCGAATCGCTCGGCGAAAACGGCCTCTTCCTGCACGGCATTCCCTACGCTATCGCCCCGGAGATACAGAAGAAAGTCCCGATGGTGGCATGGTTCTCCGACGGCTACGCGAAGCGCTTCTCGCTCGACACCCAGTGCCTCCGCCAGCGTGCAGGCAGCGCCATCACCCATGACCATCTCTTTCACACAACGCTGGCGCTGCTTGATGTTCGTACAAGCGCGCTCGACGACAAGTACGATTTCAGCGCCGGTTGCAAAGCCAACTACAGGCAACAGATCGCGGCAAAATGATTGCGCTTGCTTTAGCCAATCAGTCAGCGGCAAACCCCCGAGTGGGTACGCAGCAGGCTTCGGCGTTTGCCATAGGAGTTGCCCAGCGACGGTTCTTATGCGCCCCGGCAGAGCAAGAGGATTGACCCTCGTTGAAATTCCAGTAAGTATCCAGGCATCTCGCCGAAAACGCCGGCCACCGCTGTATTTCGGCATACTCCCCTGCTCCGGACCCAAGGACAAAGCAATGCGTGTTCTGCTCGTGGAAGATGACACCCTGCTCGGCGACGGCATCCGTGCCGGACTGAAACTGGCGAACTATGCCGTGGACTGGGTTCAGGACGGCGAAGCAGCCCGATTGGCCATTCTCAGCCACGACTACGACGCCTGCGTACTCGATCTTGGCCTGCCGAAGAAAGATGGACTCACCGTATTGAGAGATTTGCGCAGCCGGGGCGATACCCTGCCCGTGCTGATCCTGACGGCTCGCGACACCAACGCCGACAAGATCGCCGGACTCGATGCAGGTGCGGACGATTACTTGGCAAAACCCTTCGACCTGGGCGAGTTGCAGGCGCGGATGCGTGCACTCATCCGCCGCGCCTCCGGCGCCGCCACCCCGGTGCTTGCTCATGCCGGAGTTACGCTCGACCCGGCGGGCAAACGTGTCACCAAAGACGGGCAGCCCCTGCAGCTGTCAGCCCGGGAGTATGCGCTGCTGTTCGACCTGATGACCAACAGGAACCAGATGCGTACTCGCAGTCAACTCGAAGAAAGCCTTTATGCCTGGGGCGAGGAAAAGGAAAGCAACACGGTGGAGGTCTATGTCCATCACCTGCGCAAGAAACTGGGTAGCGATTTCATTCGCACTGTGCGTGGTCTAGGTTATCAACTGGGAGATGCTACGTGAGCGTCGCTGGATTGGCGCCACTCAACGCCCGCTCCCTGCGCTGGCGACTGCTGCGCTGGGTGACCCTGACCACCATCGTGATCTGGGGTCTGGCTGCCGGGCTGAGCTACCATCAGGCACGTGCCGAAGTGCAGGAGCTGATGGACGGGCAGATGGCCAAGATGGCACGCCTGCTGCTCGCACAGATACATGAAGACACCAGCTATCTGAAAGATTTGCCGGAAAACATGAACAGCCTGCGCGGCACCAAATCGCGGCGCAGCGAACTGGCGCTGGAGTTCCAGATCGGTTATCCCGACGGCACAGTGCTCGTGAACTCAGCCATGGCGCCGGAAACGCCGTTGACCCGGCCACTCGGTTACGCCAACGTCGAACACGCCGGCCACCCCTGGCGCAGCCTGATCCTGGAAACAGCCGATGGCCGCTACCGGGCGCAGGTTGCACATTCTTTCCATACCCGTGACAAGGAAGCGCTGGAAATCGCCTCCAAGACCGTGCTGCCGCTAGGGCTGCTGCTGCCACTGATGGTTGCGCTGCTCTATTTTTCGATCCAGCGCTGCCTGAAACCGCTTGATGATCTGGCCGAGGATGTAGCTTCGCGCTCGCCGGATAATCTCACGACGCTCCAGCCGGAAACAACCCTGCTCGAAACCCAGCCTCTGGTCAGGTCGCTGAACCACCTGCTGACACGGCTGGCGACCACACTCGACAACGAACGACGCTTCACAGCCGATGCCGCGCACGAACTGCGCACCCCACTGGCCGCACTGAAAATACAGGCACAGGTGGCGATGGCCACAAAAAACCCCGAGGAACGCGATCACGCAATGGCTCAAGTGCTGGCCGGAGTCGACCGCACGACGCGGCTGGTCGAGCAATTGCTTCGCCTGGCGCGGCTAGACCCGATCGTTCAGCTATCCGACACACAACCAATCGACCTGCTTGAACTTGCCCGTGGGGCGCTCGAAAGTGCTCACAGCGCGGCAGCAACGCGGCGACAACGCCTTCATCTCACTGCTCCGATGGACGCTCCCCGAATCACCGGCGACCCGGACCTGCTCGGTGCCGCGCTGCGCAACCTGCTTGACAATGCGGTGCGCTACGGGCCTGAGCAGAGTACTGTGACCCTCACCATCGACAACGACCCTGGCGGGTTACGGCTTGAGGTCAGTGATGAAGGGCCGGGCACTCCGGAAGAGGATCTATCACACCTAACCAATCGCTTCTTTCGCAGCAGCGAAGCCGGCAGCGAAGGAAGCGGCCTAGGCCTCTCCATCGTGCAGCGCATTGCCGAGTTACATGGCGCTCGGCTGGAGCTCGAGAACAGGCAGGGCGGGGGTTTTGTTGCCCGCCTGCGCTGGCCAATCGATGGCAAGACTGGCGGCTTGGCTACCACCTCTGGCTGGAAGATATAGAGACTCATCGGTATTATTCAAGTATGTTCTCGGACGGGTGAGCGATCATTTCGCGTCAGTTGAAAAGCGCTGCCCTGACACTTTCCGGCGGCACCATTTTGCAAGGAAACCGGCATGACCCACGCTGCCCAGGCAGGCAAGCTTTCGAACAAGACCGACTGGCACGGATTACTGCTGGTCTATTTCTTCTTCTGGTATTTCTCTGGCGTGCACCACCTGCTGCTACAGGTAATTGATGCCATTTCCTTCGCGTCGTTCAGGCTGGCAACGGTGGCCAGCACGCTCTGGCTGATCCCGGTACTGCTCGCCCCGAAGTACACACGCCAGATAGCCGCGCTAATCGGGATCGTGCTCTGGGTCTTTTCACTGGTCAGCCTGGGCTACTTCTTCATCTATCAAAACGAATTTTCGCAGAGCGTCCTGTTCATCATCTTTGAATCGAACCCGGCTGAGGCGAGCGAGTATGTCGCGCAGTATTTTGTCTGGTGGATGATCCCCGCATTCGTCATCTACTCGCTGGCTGCGTGGTTGATCTGGCGAAAATTGCGACCGGTGGCCATTTCCCCGAAACGCGCCTGGTTTGTAATTGCAATAGTGGTGACGACACTCTTTGCATACCCGCAGTTCAAGAATTTGCGCGGCGGCGTCATTTCTTCGGCGGTCGCAGCGGACGCCATCATCAAACGCATTGAGCCGGCCGTACCTTGGCAGATCTTGGTCGGCTACTCGGAGTATCGCCAGCAATTGGCGGCTGTCGAGGAGCTGGTGGCAAAGAACCATGATATCCCGCCACTGAAGAATCTGATCGACCGTAACGGAAGCACCCCGACCACGCTGGTTCTGGTGATTGGTGAATCGACCAACCGTCAGCACATGAGTCTCTACGGCTATCACCGCCAGACCACACCTCGCCTCGATGCCCTGAGCAAGGAGCTGACCGTCTTCGACAATGTGGTCGCCTCACGCCCCTACACCATCGAGACACTCCAGCAGGCGTTGACTTTTGCCGATCAGGAAAACCCCGATCTCTATCTGAGCACACCATCGCTGATGAACATCATGAAGCAGGCGGGCTATCGCACTTACTGGATCACCAACCAGCAGACGATGACTCAGCGCAACACGATGTTGACCAATTTTTCGAAGCAGACCGATGAACAGGTTTATCTGAACAACACCCGTGTACAGAATTCCCGCGCCTACGACGGTGCAGTGCTAGACCCTTTCGGGAAGATACTTGCTGACGGCGTGGAGAAGCGTTTCATCATCGTACACTTGCTGGGCACGCACATGCGCTACGAGTTCCGCTACCCGCCGGAGGACGAGTATTTCAAGGGTCGCGACGGCTTGCCTGAGTGGGCCGATGAGGAGCAAACCCAATTCATCAACGAATACGACAATGCTGTGCGGTATAACGACTTTGTCGTCGGCAGTCTGATCGAACAATTGCGCAGCGCACAGCTAAAAAGCCTGTTGCTCTATTTCGCCGATCACGGCGAGGATGTGTACGATACGCCACCGCACAAATTCATTGGCCGCGACGAAGCCAAGCCGACACCGGCAATGTACACCGTGCCCTTCGTTCTCTGGCAATCCGAATCATGGCGCACAGCCCATCCACGGCAGTTTGCCGGAATCACCCGCCGACCGTACCAGACGTCACACCTGATTCACACCTGGGCGGAACTGGTCGGGTTATCGTTCGACGGTCTGGACCCGACCAAGAGTGTGATCAGCACCAAATTTCGAGAGCGCCCGTTGCTAGTTGGCGACCCATCCGCCCCCAAAGGGCTGATCGACCTGCGCCCGATGCTCAAGCCATCCGAAAAGCCCGTCAAGTAGCAGCCGGTTGCCGCGGCATTGTATGTGCGCACCCACGGCAGTAGTGTCGGAGAGCTCAAACAGGCTGCCAGTGTCCTTCAGCGAAGCTGGCTAGGGGCTCCCGGATGAATCCGCGGAAGCAGAATTTGCGCCAAGATCGACCACACGCCATAATGCCGCCTGATTTGACGCCCCCATACCCTGCGTGCAACGCAGTTGTTGGCACTTTCCCACCGGTATTCCCATGCATTTAGCCCACTTGATGCAATTCCATGAAGAATCCAGGGTCATTGCCTGGTGGCAGGCGAATCTTGGTGGAATGCTGAGATGGTTCACGCCATTCAGGCGAAGGACGATACTAGCGGTGGCTGGCGTCTGGGTATGTATCAAGGAATCCCGGCACAATTTCACGCCCGCCGATGTGCCGGTTTCGGCTGACCGCCTGGGTCCGGTTCTCTTGGTGCTTGCCCTGCTCGGAATGAGCTGGCTGTTCTACCGGGCGGCCACGGGATTCTCCCGCTTGCCACGGTTTGTCAGAACGCATCCTCAGTTGTCCTTGCACTCGGTTTACTGGGGATTGCTCGTGGTACTCTGGACCAGCGCACCGGACAGCGGGCTTTGGCGGCAAGTTCTGCTCGGCGTCGCGGGGACGTTTCCGTTCCTGCTCTGGCGATTCGGATACCTTCTGCTTTCAGGGCAGCACGGCCGAATGACCGGAACACGATTCTCCGACCATTTCCTCACAATCTGGCCGATCTACGGTGGATCCAATACGCCGTATGGCAAAGGCTTCGGATACTTGTCCCGATTCGAAGCAAAAAGCGAGGAGGAACTTGCCCGTTCGCAATTGGCAGGAATCAAGCTTTATATCCTGTCCAATATATGGCTTGCCTCAATGAAGGTATTCGAAGGGGTCATTTATGGCCCTGGAAATGAGCTGACCAGAATGCTCGGCGGATACACCCTGGGAATCCCCAAGCTCTCTTATCTGGTTGCAATGGAGAGTCAGGAAACCGCAGTCTGGATTTCCTGGATAAGCATCTACTGCGAGCTTGTTTATCAGGTGCTTCGCCATGCAGTTCATGGGCACGTAGTCATTGCCATCCTGCGGATTTTTGGTTTCAACGTATTCCGCAATACCTACAAGCCCCTCCTGGCAGAATCGATTGTGGAGTTCTGGAACCGCTATTACTACTATTTCAAGGAGATCATGGCCAATTTCTTTTTCCTTCCCACGTTTACCCAGTTGGGAAGGCAATTGCGCAATTGGCCCACTTTACGTCTGTTTGCAGCGGTTTTTGCGGCAGCCTTTATCGGCAACACCTATTACCACCTTATCAAGCTTGGCGATATGATGGTGCAGGGTCAGGTTTTCGAGGGCCTGTATGCGCTTCGTTCACGAATCTTCTATTGTTTGTTGCTGGCCTTGGGTATTTTTGTGTCCATGCTGCGCGAGCAACGCCGGGGAGGACGCCCGCCGGCACAGGGTCAAGCAAACCGCTTGTTGAGGATAGCCGGCGTTTGGACTTTTTTCAGCCTGATTTACATCTGGAATGTCGGCAGTGGTGCCCCCTTTATTCCCCGTCTGAATTTCTTTTTGAGTCTTTTCGGAATTGCATGAACATCTTTAGGGAGTGAGTTCGAATGTATTTTGATCTGAATGTTGGAAATCTTGCCGAACCGATCAGCGGACGGTCATGGACGCGTCAGGAGATACCGGGCCAGGTCGCACGGCGGGTCGCCCGCTTCCAGCGCCATGGACTGTCGCGGGGAGACCGCGTCTTCCTGCCCTTCGGCAACAGCTTGGAATTCTTTGCCGAACTGCTGGCCATCTGGAAACTCGGTGCCTGCGCCGTACCCATCGACGCCCGCCTGACTGCCTTTGAAATCAAGACCCTGGTCGCCGCGGCACAGCCCCGGCTGGCGGTCGTTGACCATCTGACCGAAACGATGATCAGGCAGGCGCTGGCCGACGCCAGCGTTCCGGCTGTCGAAACTACGGAAACCGGTGACGAAGAAGCGACGGCCGGGCTAAGCCAACTCGACGACGATGCCCTGATCCTGTTCACCTCCGGATCGACCGGAGCGCCCAAAGGTGTGGTGCATACCCACCGCTCGCTGCGCGCCCGCTGGATGGGGATCCATGACCAGTTGGGCCTTGTTCCCTTTGCCCGCTCGCTGTGCCTACTCCCAACGCACTTCGGCCACGGACTGATCTGCAACTGCCTGTACCCCTGGCTGGCCGGACAGGATCTGTTCATCACCCCGCCCTTCCGCCCGGAAATCATCATGCGCCTGGGCCGGCTGATCGACGATAACCGCATCACCTTCATGTCTTCGGTACCCGCCATCTGGAAACTCGCGACCAAACTCGGCAAACCGCCGCAAGCCGGCACCCTGCAACGGGTGCATTGCGGTTCGGCGCCGCTCTCGGCGCACGCCTGGGAAGAAATCCGCGCCTGGACCGGCACCCGCAACGTCTGTAACGCGTACGGCATCACCGAGACCGGCAGTTGGGTCGCTGGTCTGAGCGACGCCGACTGCGCCGCAGAAGACGGCCTGATCGGCGTCGGCTGGGGCGCCGTGATCAAGGTCTTGCGAACCTCCGACACGGAGCGACCATTGCGTCCCGATGACGAATGCGCTGCGGGCGAATCCGGTTTCGTCTGGCTCAACACACCAGCCCTGATGAAAGGCTACTTCCAGCGCGACGACCTGACCGCCCTCGCTGTCAGCGAGGGCTGGTTCCTGACCGGCGACATCGGCTTCATCGATGAGCATGGCAGACTGGTGCTGCGCGGCCGCGAGCGCGACGAGATCAACAAGGGCGGCATGAAGATCTACCCGGCCGATATCGATACCGTCGTCGAACGCTTCGCCGGCGCCAGTGACGTCTGCACTTTTGCACTCGACGATGAAATTTACGGCCAGGCGGTGGGCTTGGCGGTAGTGCTCGGCAATTCCGAGGACGCGACGATCCGGGCACTGTACGAGTGGATGAAGTCGCAACTGGCGGAACACAAGATGCCGGTGCGCTGGTGGGTGATCGACGAAATTCCCAGAACGTCGCGCGGCAAGATCAACCGGGATGCGGTCAAGGCCTTTTGCGTCACTCGGGATGCGCTCGATCTGGCCCGGATTCTTGACGGAGAAAGCCGCGATGAGCGCTGATCGCCCGCAACGCCTGAAGAATCTGATCGAGTTTCTGCGCACCATACAGAAGCCCACCAAACGGATCGAGAACGTTGGCGTCGATGACAGCCTGTTCGCGACGGGGCTGGTGGACTCGTTGGCCATCATCCAGATTGTCCTGTACCTTGAAACCACCTACGGGATTGATTTCGGCGCCAGCGGAATCGACCCGGAGCGGGTGAGTACGATGACCAGCATTCTTGACCTGATTGAGGAAACCCGCCAATGAATTCACCCACGTCGCGCACGCGCCTGTCGCCCGGCCATCGTCTCCGGGAATCGATGACCAACAGCGCTCTGATCCCGTTCATCGGGGTTTACGATGTCTTCTCGGCGACACTGGCGGGGCGTCATTTCGATAGCCTGTTTGTCAGCGGTTTTGGCTTTGCCGCCAGCCATTACGGCTTGCCCGATATGGGGTTCATCACGTGGACGGATATCGTGGCTTATGTCCAGCGCCTGCGCACAGTGCTGCCGTTCCACAATCTGCTGGTCGATATCGATGACGGCTACTGCGACCCCGAAGTGGCTTGCCATGTCGTATCGGTGCTCGAGGCCGCGGGAGCTTCCGGGGTGGTACTTGAGGATCAGAAGCGGCCGCGCCGATGTGGTCACTTCGAGGGCAAGCAGATCATGGATCTGGATGAATATCTGGCCAAGCTGCGCGCCGTTCTGGCAACCCGGCGCGATATGGTCGTGATTGCGCGCACCGATGCGTCGGATCTCGAGGATATTGCGCGTCGCGTTGAGGCGTTTTCTGCTGCCGGGGCGGATGCGGTGCTGGTTGATGGACTGACCAGTCTTGATGTGGTTCGCGCCTTGTCCCAGCGGGTTGATCGCCCTTTCTGTTTCAATCAGATTGCGGGTGGCAAATCGCCGGTGTGCACCCAGAGCGAGTTGAAGGACGCTGGCGTTTCTCTAGTGATCTACAGCACGCCGTGTCTTTTCGCCGCCCAGGCGGCGATCGACGAGGCCATGGCGGACCTCAAGGCGCGTGACGGAACCCTCGCCGGCAGCCGCATCGGCGTCAAGGATTGCACGCTCCTGTTGGCCGAAAATCAGGCTCGGCGCGATACGCGGAACTAGTCGTCGGTCGCCGGGGAAAGATCATATGCCCTCCCGCCGTCCGGCTCTCCCTTTGCTCCTCTATCGTCGAACTCTTTCTTCCGTGTGCTTGGCGACTCACGATCCGGAGTTACTTCGATAGACTCCCCTGTCGGTCAAACTTTGAGTGCGTCCCCGGCGGTGTCGCGAGACCTCCAATTCTTCCAGCCGATATCGCAGTCAGGCGAGAAGTTGGAGAACACCAACGGCTGCCATCTCGCCCCCCGTCAAGACGGTTCTTGATCTGTCACTACTGCCGTCGTCGCATAACGACGGCGAAATAGACCTAACGCCGGCATGCAGCTGCGCAGTCCCATTTCCAGTGCTCTGCTCCTTGCCGACCCCGCAGTTTGCCTGGGCAAGACGGCCTGGTCACTGGGTGGTTTTGGCGGATCACCCTGAAGCGCGCTCAGAACTCCCGAGTTCGATGCGTCGTTCGGGGCGTTTGCGGCAGGCTGCCAATTCACTTACCAGGCACCGCTCGAATGACCTGACGACGCTGATGTCGCCGTCTACTGATGACGCAGCAGCAAGAACCTCTGCGCGAATGGCTTTTCGGCGATCCGGGTCGCGGCACTCCTCCGCCAGACGCGTCGCGATACCAATGTAGTCGTCTGCCGAGGACGCGACGGTGCTTGACAAGCCTGCTTTTCGGAGCAAACCTGCAGCAAGGCGTTGGCGCATATAGGAACCTTCGATAGCGACGATCGGCAAGCCACGATGGATGGCCTGCCAAGCCGTGGTGTAGCCGGAAAAAACCGGACAGTCGAGAAAGACGTCGCAGAGATCGAGCAAAGCAAGGAACTTCCCCGGCGACAGCCAGGGAATCACCACCAGATGTCGGGTCGGATCGAGCCCGTGTCTGCGGAATGCCGATTCAAGGCGCACCATGACTTGGTCGGTCGCCCAAGGGCAAATCGGATCCCGCAACAGAATGAAGACACTCGGTCCGGTGGCGACGGCTATCCGCGCGTAGACCTCATCGTCGTCGGGATCGAACTTGATGGCCCGCTGAGCGATCACGAAGCGCGGGCCATCCAGGCCGAGAACGGCTGCTTCCACATCAGGAATCGGCTCTGCAGTGACCGGCAAGAACGAGGTACAGCAGCCGGTGCCGGGCAAGCGGATCAGTCGTTCCCGGTAGTGGGTATCAGCATCCGCGGGTTCCAGCAATTCGCCGGAAAGAAACAGATCGATGCTGGCCAGGCCGGTGGTGATCGGATGCCCCCAGCTTGCCACCTGCAGCGGTGCGAGCCGATGCGCGGCAAGGAAGTAGCAGATCGACGACATCCCGATTTCCGGGTAGAAGATCACGTCCGGGCAGTCTTCGGCTGCGGCGGCCAGCCAACCGCTGGCATCGCCGATGGTGTGACGATCGCGCCAGCCATCGAGCTGCGAGCGAGCAAAGGCGGTTTCTTCGTCCTCGGCGTTGCCCAAGTGATACAGGAACACTTCGAAACGCGTACGATCCAGATGCAGCAACAGGCCGCGCAGCACGATATCCCATACCGAATGCCGCCGTACGTGATGCGATACCACCAGCAGCCGGATCCGCGCGCGCGGTGGGCAAGATAGCGCAGCGTGCGATGGCAGGCATTCAGCGATCAGGTCGCCGTAGCGCGACAGGAGATCGACGTGATTGCCGTCGCGGTAGGCGAGGAAGAACGGTTGCTGCGCGCTGGCAAGGTCGGCGGTGCGTATCTGCCGACCGGGGTCGGCATGTAGCCAGCCCGAAAGCGTATCGAGCGAGCGAGCGAACGATGCGGCGACGGAGGCTGTTTCTTCGCTGGTTTGCGCGATGACCGGCAGAACCGCAGTCGCGAGCGCCAGGCGGGCGGTGGCACGATCGGGTTGCGCGTCGAGCACCTGGAGGTAGCAGTTTTCGGCGTCCTTCAACCGGCCGAGTTCCACCAGGACGCCACCGAGCCGCTCGAGGATTTCAGCGTTCTCCGTTTGCGTCTTCAACGCGTCCCGATAGCAGGCTTCCGCCTCGACGAAGCGGCTCTGGTCGGCGAGAAGGCGGCCCAGGTTGGCGCTGGCATTGGCGTAGGCGGGGGCCAGTTGCAGAGCGCGACGATAGCACTCCTCGGCTTTGACCAGGTTTCCCGTTTCCTGGAGCACGTTGCCAAGATTGTCGAGGGCGGGAACATACTCCGGAGCCACCTGAAGCGCGGCAACAAAGGAGTCTTTAGCTTCGTCGAAACGCGCGCTCTTGCACAGGATGTTGCCCAGGCAGAAGTGCGCCGCAGCATATGCTGGTGCGATCTGAGTCGCCCGCCGAGAGAAGGCCTCGGCTTCGCTGACCCGCCCCAGTTCGCCCAGCGTATCGGAGAGACAAACCAGCAGTTCTGCGGAATCCGGCGCGCTCCGCAGAACGCCGCGAAGGCAGACTTCGGCTTCTTCGAACCTTCCCAGCAGTCGCAGCGCATCGCCAAGGGCAATCTGCGCCCCCTGATTCTCCGGCTGAATGGCCAGGGCTCGGCTGAAACTTGCGACCGCTTCCTCGAAAAGCCCGCGCTCGATGAACACTCTCCCTAGCGCGGCCTGTGCGTCGAAGTCATCAGGGGACAATGTCGTTGCGCGTTGCAAGGCGGGTAAACCATCCTTGCCTTGTGCCTGCATGGTTGCACCAAAGAGTCCCCAGAGGAATCCTGAGTGCGGGGCTCGTTCAATCAGAACGCGCAGCAACGATTCGAGCTCAGGATGGCGGCCGACATGGAACATGGCCACCAACTGGCGCGCATCAATTGCGCCAGGCGCCGGGGCAACTTGGCGACCGCGCACCGCTTCCGCAGCGTCTCGGCCCAGGCAGCAGCTCTTGTATTTTCTGCCACTGCCACATGGACAAGGGTCATTCCGCCCGGGCTTCATCGGTAGTCGCTACCGTGAAGGGTGCCCACCCATGGAAATTGCGGGGGCCGCTGTGCGGCCGGGGCACCAATCATCGAATTGATGATGAGTTCGACCCGGCGCGACATCTCAGCCGCCGCGCGACGTGAGAAGGTGAGTATCAGGATGCGCTGCGGATCCGCGCCTTGGACGGCCAAGTGGGTGACGCGATGAGCCAGCGTCTTGGTCTTGCCCGATCCGGCACCGACTATCACCAGTAGCGGTCCGCGTTGCCCGTCGTATTCCACGGCGGCGCGTTGTTCGTCGTTCAACGATTCCAGGTAATCCGTACCGGCCAGGGATCGGTTCGGATTGTTGAGAGTATTCGAGGTGTTTGAAGGGGCAGGTGCGGTCATGGTTGGTATTTGCATAAAATACGCCGAAGTCAACGGAAATCCCGGCTGCTCGTGTGCAGACTGCCCAGCAACTCGGTGTGATCGACCAGTCGTTTGGCAATCAGATGCACGACCTCGCCTTCGCACTGTAGCACGCCCAGCACACCGAGCAGACGCGAACCCAGCAGCTCCTTGCGTTGCCGCTCTGCCAGCGGCGCATGCACGAT
>APMI01031809.1_pt1 | contig 14598 bp, 13 predicted proteins | sample 667938 | NCBI WGS metagenome assembly APMI01 (sample SAMN01084076, study PRJNA167559) | wastewater metagenome | biome: Wastewater | place: Denmark: Ejby Moelle, Odense | collected 2011-11-28 | reverse complement strand
TTCTGTGTAAGTATCAGAAGAAATGCAGTATGATGAAAGCCAGCACTACTGCTACGAGCAGTAATATATAGAACCTCGTCCTGGCCTGCCGCCCACGCTTCAGCGATCCTGATATCGTCGCGACCACATACGCGATCAGCAAAATGAAGAAAACCGTTAGCAGTGCTTTGAACACTTACGCCTGGTCCAGTTTTTTCACCATAGTAAGTATAGTAGCGATAGCAACAGTCTCACCTGTTTCATCGTACACATCTACCAGCCACTTTACAATGCCTTTTGCTATGTCATCTTCGCTGCGTTTTTCCTGGTCTACCTTTTCTTTCACCGTCAGCTTCACGCCGATGGTCATGCCCGGGTAAACAGGCTTGGTAAAGCGGGCCTCATCTATACCATAGTTCAATAGTACAGGCCCTTTCTTCGCATCTACAAACAGGCCCGCAGCTTTCGATAGCACAAAGTATCCGTGTGCCACTCTGCGTTCAAATATGGTCCCTTCCAGCGATGTAGCATCCATATGTGCGTAGAAGTTATCGCCGCTCACGTTGGCAAAGTTGGTTATGTCCGCTTCACTTACGGTATGCTTTGCTGTGATCACGGTATCGCCCACCTTCAGTTCTTCAAAATGTTTCCTGAAAGGATGTACTGTTGTTTCTGTTTGCTTGCCGCCTTGTTGATATACATTGGTGATCCTTGTAATGGTAGTAGGTGAGCCCTGTATCGCCGTGCGTTGCAGGTAGTGCATTACGCCGCGCTTGCCGCCCATTTCCTCTCCGCCGCCGGCCCGGCCCGGCCCTCCATGCGTTAGTAATGGCATTGGCGAACCATGCCCTGTGCTTTCCTTTACACAGTCATTGTTCAGTACCAGTATACGGCCATGCATTATGGCAGTGCCCAGCACAAATTCTTTTGCAATGTCATCGTCCTGCGTAATGATCGAGCATACCAGCGAACCATTGCCCATCTTGGCAAGTTCTATAGCATCGTCAAATGTATTGTAAGGTATGATGGTAGATACGGGGCCGAAGGCTTCTATATTATGGCAGTCTGTTTTATTGAAGGGATCATTGTTCAGGAACACCAACGGTGGCAGGAAGGCACCCTTTTCTTTGTCCGCGCCTATTACTTCGAAATGCTCCATGTCGCCTATCACTATGCTTTGTGACCTGGCGAGCTGCTGCACTTTCTCGCGCACCTCGTTGCGTTGGCTAATGCCGGCCAGTGGCCCCATACGCACTTCCTTCAGCGATGGATCGCCTATCGTTGTGCCCTGCAGGCGTTTGCCCAGTGCTATCTGCACATCTTCCACCCTGTCGGCCGGCACTATCACGCGGCGTATCGCGGTACATTTTTGTCCTGCTTTGGTGGTCATCTCGCGTGCAACTTCTTTTATAAAGATGTCGAACTCCGGCATATTGATATGCACATCAGGCCCCAGCACGCAGCAGTTCAGCGAATCCGCTTCAAGATTAAAAGGAACGTTTTCCGAAAGCACCCTCGGGTGTGTCCGCAGGCTGTTGCCTGTGCTTGCCGACCCGGTAAAGGTCACCACGTCCTGCGCTTCCACTGTTTCCAGTATACCCCTTGCCGATCCGCAGATCAGTTGCATAGCTCCTTCCGGTAATATCCCCGATTTTATTATTTCCTGGAAAACCGCTTCCGTAAGGTAAGAGGTAAGCGTAGCAGGTTTCACGATAGCAGGTACGCCCGCCAGCAGGTTCACCGCCACTTTTTCCAGCATGCCCCATACCGGGAAGTTGAAGGCATTGATATGTATGGCAACACCCTCACGCGGTACCATGATATGGTGGCCTATAAAGGTGCCGTTCTTCGATAGTTTTGCGGCCTCGCCGTCTACATAGAAGCGTTCGTTCGGGAATTGCTTCCTAAGGCTTGCATAAGAGAACAGGTTTCCAATACCACCTTCTATATCTACCCATGAGTCTACCCTTGTAGCTCCGGTGTAGGCGCTTACCTGGTAAAAATATTCTTTGCGCTCCATCAGGTACAGGGCCAGGGCTTTTAGCATCAGCCCCCTTTCCTGGAAGGTAAGCTTACGCAGTTTAGGCCCGCCCACCTTGCGTGCGTATTGCATCATTGCCCCAAAATCCAACCCTTCGCTGCTGGCAGCGAAAATAGCATCGCCGGTCACGGCATTATATAGTAGGTCGCCTTCATTCTTTGCACTTACCCATTTCCCCTCGGCGTAGTTCTTCAATTGTGTTACAGGCATAACGGTTATCCGGTTTATTTAAAGGATGCAAAATAATTAATTCCGCGCTTATACCGTTTAATTATACTTAAGGGCTTATATTTCGGTTTTTCTGCCTTTTGAAATATCTTTCTCATTATTTTGCGGTATGCCTCAGTTGACCTTAAATAAGAATAAAACCGATAAGCTGCTCTTCTGGATAGCCATGTTCATCATGGCGGCAGGCATCATTACGCGCATCATTGTACTTATTCAGAACCGCAACCTTATTATTGATGAATGTAATATAGCACGCAACATTTACGAGCGGAATTTTGCAGGCCTGGTGCAGCCGCTTAACTACGAGCAGTATGCCCCACCTGTGTTTTTGTGGATGCTGAAGATATGTACAAGCTTGTTCGGTATGGGCGAGCAGGCCCTCAGGCTATATCCTTTACTTGCAGGCATAGGCGCAATTATTATGATGTACCTGGTACTTAAAGAGCTTACTTCTCTAAGGTCGCTCTGGTATCCCTTAGCCCTGTTCATAGTTGCACACACCTTTATACGGTACAGTACAGAAGTAAAGCAGTACATGCCGGATGCGCTTATATCCCTGTCTCTCATCTGGCTGTCCCTCAAGATCGACATCCGGCGCTGGCAGGCTTTCAAATTTATCGTTTTGTGGTCCCTCATCGGTTCGGTGGCTATTTGGGCATCCATGCCGGCAGTGTTTATGCTTACAGGCGTAGGTGCTTACTATGCCATGACCTGTATTCAGCATAAAGAATATAAGCGATTGCTTAGTATCATTATTGTTGGCATTATGTGGCTGGGTCAGTTCGCATTTTACTATTATAAAATACTTAAGCCACAGATCGATTCAGACTACCTGCAGAATTACCACCACGACTACTTCCTTTTCTTTTCACCGCATCTCGAGCATTGGAAGCACAACTATTATGTCTGTGTTGAATTATTGAAACAGGCCGGTGGCTATGACGGCAGGGCTGTAAATTTCAATAGTATCCTCATGCTGGCAGCTATTGCAGTATTGTTATACAAGCAAAAGGCCCGCGGATTGCTCATTACAATGCCGCTGCTTGCTGCCATTGTAGCCGCTATGGCGCATAAGTACTCGCTAATTCCGCGCGTAGCCTTATTCATGATGCCACTCTTGCTCATTTTGGTAGGCTTTGGTTTCGAGTTGCTTATGCGTATACGTTTTTCATTGTGGCGTGGCTTGCTTACACTTTTTGCCATTTTCTGTATTCATATGCACAATAGCGCATCCAAAATGATAGCGGTGCCCTTCGTAAGCGAAGAGATAACACGCGGTCTCAGATTTTTGGAAAAAGAAAATGTAACCGGCGATAGGGTATATGCCGAGAACGGCGCGCGCCCGGGCATCATTTATTACACGCAGATAAATCCCCGAAAAGACCGCTGGGCCCACTTTGCGGCTGCCCATCTTTTATCATGGGATGTTAATTTCGATGCCATTTCAGCGGCGGCGCCTACCGGCAGGATAGCCTTTATATATACAGGCATTTCCCCCGATGATCTTGCACGCGACAGGTCGTTGATCGGGGCGCACCTTAAGGAAGTAAACAAAATGGAACAGCCGGAAGCAAAGTGCTTTGTTTACGTTTACGAGAAGCAATGACCTTATTCCACTCCAAACTGCCTGAGGTGATGCCAGGCATGTTTGTGCAGTAACTGTATCGACTCTTCATAATTTAGCTCCCCGAAGAATGGATTTATTACTTTTTTGCCGGGTTCTTTTTCGAATGCAGCGAACAAGTGGTCCAGTTCGTTTTGCAGCTCATTAATAGCTTCTTCTTTGCTGCCGTGCTTTGTATCTGCCGGAGTGTCGCTCATTAGCGAGTTAGGCGTGTTTTCCTTGAAGGGCTTTTCAGTTGCCAGGAATTCCTTGTATTTCGGTAAATATTCTTCAGGGGTTTGCAATGGCTGTACTTCTCTGCCGCTACCCACGCGCACATAGTCGCTCATGTGTTCTATCATTTGCAGCACATTCATTTTACCCCATCTGCGCTCAGCGTTTATATCCAGCGCTGCCAGCTTTTTAGTGTATTCATGTTTTAGGAAATCTGCTTTCCCTGCAATGTTTTCCATTACTATAGCAATTGTTTTATAAGCGATTCTTGCGTCAGGCCTTCTGCCTCAGCCTTGTAATTCCTTATTATACGGTGGCGCAGTACGGGCAGTACCATTGCCTGCACATCTTCTATATCGGGCGAGTATTTTCCGTTCAGCAGGGCATGGCATTTTGCGCCCAGTACCAGGTATTGCGATGCACGCGGCCCGGCACCGTATGATACATATTGTGTGGTGATCGCAGGCGCATTGCCCGATCCGGGGCGTGTTTTATGTACTATACCCACTGCATATTCCAGTACATTGTCCGGCACAGGTACGCGGCGCACCAGGTCCTGGAAGGCCAGTATCGCATTTCCGTCCAGCACTTTCGGCAGGTTCACATTATTCGCACTTGTTGTATTGCGCACTATGGTTACTTCCTCGGCAAAGCTGGGATAGTCCAGCGTTATCTGGAACATAAAACGGTCCAGTTGTGCTTCAGGCAGGGGGTAGGTACCTTCCTGTTCTATTGGGTTCTGTGTAGCCAGTACAAAGAATGGTGCCGGTAGCTTATACAATACACCACCTGTCGTTACATTCCGCTCCTGCATGGCTTCAAGCAGTGCTGCCTGTGTTTTGGGCGGGGTACGGTTTATTTCATCTGCAAGTATGATGTTGGCAAATATGGGGCCTTTTATAAAACGGAACTGCCTTTGCTCATCCAGTATCTCTGCACCGGTTATGTCACTGGGCATCAGGTCGGGGGTGAACTGTATGCGTTTGAAGGAGAGGTCCATAACATCGGCCACGGTTTTTACCAGCAGTGTTTTGGCCAGCCCGGGCACGCCCACCAGCAGGCTGTGGCCGTTGCATAATATCGAGATAAGCAGCTTGCTCACTACGTCATCCTGTCCCACTATTACTTGTCCTATTGCCTTGCGTATAGCATCGTAATTCTCTTTCAGCGCCTTTGCTGCATCTATATCGTTCGCGTATGCCTGCATCTTTTTTCGTTCCTTTGGTAATAAAAAGGGAAGTTCTATTATTTTGTGTAAACTAACAAATCTTGCATTAATGGATATAACAATACGTGAAGCGCAGCAAAAAGTGGACGGCTGGATACAAACTGTTGGTGTGCGATATTTCAACGAGCTCACTAACCTCGGCATTCTTATGGAGGAGACAGGTGAGCTGGCGCGCATCATGGTGCGCAAGTATGGCGAGCAATCATTCAAAGAGAGTGATACGGATAAAGATCTTGCCGATGAGATGGCCGACGTGCTTTGGGTACTCATCTGTCTTGCCAATCAAACGGGCGTCGACCTCACTGATGCTTTGCAAAAGAATCTCGAAAAGAAAGCTACACGGGATGCCGCCCGGCATAAAGACAATGAAAAACTGAAATAGGATAAAATTTAAAAAGATAAAGGCTGCCATAAGGCAGCCTTTATCTTTTTGTGCAAAAAACTAAATTATTTGCCAACAGTGATTTGCTGACCAATACCGTCGCCGGCGCTGGTGCGCACTGATATGATGTAGTTGCCTGCTGCGAGATCAGATGTTTCGATAGGAACAACATGTTCTCCTGCAGATACATTGCTTTGTGCATATTCTTTAAGCGTGCGGCCTGTGATGTCCATGATTTTGATGGTTACACTTGCAGCATTCTTCAGAGAGAATTTAACATTCGTATTAGTTGTAGCCGGGTTAGGATAAGCACCGAAGTAAGTGAAATCGTTCCTGCTGATGCCATGTACTGTTACAGGTGCATGTATGATAACAACCGGGAAGATAGCCAGGTCATTCCTCAACCCGAATATGCGGTAGTTATCGCCCCACAGGCCGCCTTTGCCTATTACAGCCCTTTCGTTATAGATCGTATCAGGACCTACCACAGTGTACAGGGTGCTAAGACGCTTACCATCGCTGGATGACATTAATCCTATAGTATCTCCCTGCAATGGCAGTGTGTAGTTCATAGTAAAGCCAACAAAGAACGAATCTGTAAACGTTACTGGCGTCATCGGCGTGTATTTGCCGGAGTCAGCATGTCCGCCCGTTGGATCAATACCCAGGTGAGATATCAGGACGTCTATTGAATCACGTACAGTAGCAGGGAACCCGTTGTATTTAATTGGCGATGTACCGGTCAATGGACCTTGAGACCAGGCCTTAAGTCTAACCGATTTAGTAGTTGAAGGCTGGTAGTGGCCGGTAAATTCGCTAAGGATACCTATCATTTCCAGTGAACTGTCCGCTGGGTTGAAGTCATACCTTTCAGCTGCAGCATCATAAGAATGATAGCTCATACCATACACATAACCGGGAGTATCGGTAAATGAATAATAGAAGAAAGTATCCACGTGATTGATTAGAATAAAAGTATCTCCCACGGCAGTACCTTTTGCAGACAGGTTGTTTTCATAATTTCCGGCCTGTGCAACACGATTGCTTGGAGTACCTTTAACCTTGATGTCTTTTGCCATCCCGCTTATGCTCACAGCGGCGGCAACGGTAAATAGTAATAATTTTTTCATAAAGTGGTTTTTAAATTTCAGCTAATATATCGAATTTGGAAGTTCTGACAAACATAAATAGTCTAAAATTCGCAAAAAATACAAAAATGTGACTTTTTATCCCTTCCCATCTCTTTATTAGACGTAAATTTGAACTCTTTTGATAGAGTACAAAAGCGTATTCGCCCTTTGGGCAGACCATTTTCAACATGATTTTCTCGTCGAAGCTTATAGAAGATGCTGTGCAGGAGTTTTCCAAATTGCCGGGTATTGGCAAGAAAACCGCCCTGCGCATGGTACTTCAATTGCTTAAGATGCAGGCTGAGGATGTAGACGCTTTCACCGGTGCACTTTCCCGCATGCGGCATGAGCTTCAGTTTTGTAATACATGCCATAATGTTTCAGATACTGCGGTATGCACCATTTGCGCCAACCCCGGCCGCAACCATAGCCAGGTATGCGTGGTGGAGAACATACGCGACGTCATAGCCATAGAAAGCACCAGGCAATACAGCGGTTTGTATCATGTACTGGGTGGCATCCTTTCACCGCTCGATGGTATTGGCCCCGACCAGCTATACATCAGTACCCTGCACAACCGTGTTAAGGAAAATAATATCGAAGAGCTCATCATGGCGCTCAGCCCGACGATCGAAGGCGATACAACTGTTTATTACATTGCCCGCCAGTTAAAGGACCTGCCTGTTCGCATCACTACCATTGCCCGCGGAATAGCCTTTGGCGGAGAGCTAGAGTACGCCGATGAAATGACCCTGGCCCGCTCCATCGCCAAGCGCCTGCCCATCGACAATTACGTTACCATCCACAATAAGGCTTAGTCTTAAAAGTCAATATTATTCGCAAGTCCCGCCAGGGACGACATATTGGTGGAAAACAACCCAATCATCTACACGTCCCGTAGGGACGACATATCGGTAGAAAACAATACAACCATCTCATACAAGTCCCGTAGGGACGATATATAACTGATGTGATTGGCCAATTGCTGAATTATCAAATTGAAATAGCTCCTTCAAACACAAACTCGGCAGCTCCCTGCAATGTCACATTATCCGCACTGCCTGCTGCACTCTTCATAAAGCAAACTTGCAATACACCACCCGGTGTTTGCACTTTTATCTTAAAATAGCCGGTAGCATTTCCGGTCGATGCTATGGCGCTGGCAGTTACGCCCGTACCACAGCTTAGTGTTTCATTTTCTACGCCACGTTCATACGTGCGCACCCAAATACCATCTTCGGTTTGCTGCACAAAATTGGCATTGATGCCATTAGGGCCAAAATCAGGCCTGTAGCGGATCTCCCTGCCTTCAACCACCACATCTGTTTGCTGCACATCTTTCACCCATTTTACATAGTGCGGCGATCCTGTATTCAAAATGCAGTAATCGCTGTACACATCTATGTTGTTCACCTCCTGCATGTGCAAAGTGATCGTACCATCATCATTGATGCTCGCAGTATGGCTGCCGTCTATAGCCGTGAATGATGCCTTGTTATTTATAATACCCAGCCTTTGTGCAAAGGCAGTTATGCACCTGCCCCCGTTCCCGCACATGCTGCTTTCCCGCCCATCGGAGTTATAATATACCATATGGAAATCATAGCCATCCTTTTCCTCCAGCAGCATCAACCCGTCTGCGCCTATACCAAAATGCCTGTCGCACAAAAATGCTACCTGCTTTGTGGAGAGCTGTATGTGTTTGCTCCTGTTGTCAAGCAGTACAAAATCATTGCCCGTGCCCTGGTATTTATAAAAATGAAGTTCCATTCTTTGTTTTAGCGATTGCGTATATATTGTTCGGCTCTCGAGTTTGATGAATTACCTCCTGCACCATTTGATAGATACAAATAGTTGCGCCAGCTGGTATTCCTTACCTCCCCGTTTACGGTAGAGTGCAGTAAGCGGTAATCACTTACCATTTCAGCAGGCCTGTAAAACAAAAATACACCTTCCTGGTTTAGTTTGCCCAGCACCTTGTATTCCCATATTTCGTAGGGCCGGGTGCCGGCTTCATTTTCTACCGGCACACGTTCATCCGGTGGGCCATACTTCAGGTAAGTAATGCCGCGGTCAGTTTCATAACCCATGGTAGCTCCTGCAGTGAAGAGCTTATTCACTTCCTTCACCCTTTCTGAATATCTTTTCCATTCAGCTTCAGGGTTTTCCTTATTGCGCGCGGTCCAGAAATTGTAAATAAAATAACGCATGTACATATCGTCGGGCTTCTTCTGGAAACCTTTTATGGCCTGCGTTTCCACCATACTGCTTATGGGCGATATCATCTTCAGGATAGCCATAAGCTGCGGCAGGGTGAACTTCATCACAAATGTTTTGCTGATGTCCAGCACCACCACTTGTTCCATCGCTGAGTCGCGCTGGGTGGTATTCAATGCCTGCACAGGATTTTTATTTTCGCGCTGGAAGAAGTAGCTGCTGGCGGCTATCCTTTGCTTGTTCTTATCTTCAAGCACCATGTTCAGGTAGTAGTTGCCCGATGCAAGCGCTGTCATTGAAAAATCGCCGTAAATAGGTGTTACTGCATTCCTGCCAATGCTGTCAACTCTTTTAAGTCCGTACACAGGACTTTCCAATTCTCTTTTCGAGATAAAGGTGTGCTGTATAAGGGGATATTCATCCCCTCCCCGCATGCTGCTTTGGTACAGTTCTGCATAATAGTGCATTACCTTATGCTCATCATCCAGGAAGTTAGTGCACAGCGGTATGTGTTGCTTGCCGTTCTTCGTGAATACATTCTCCTGGCTTGCTGCATATGTCGTGTCCAGAAGTTGCAGCCCGCTGTAGAAAATATCTCCGTGCTTTTCAACGGTAAATGTATCTGTGTACCGGTACAGCCCCATATATCCCGGCTCCGATAATTTTAGTTCCACGCTTATTTTTCCTGTCGGCAGTTTATACCTGTGCAGGTCAGTGATGTTTTGTGCCTGTGCATTGGCAAGCGAGCTTGCCGGGGCAGTACGCAGGTTTAGCTCCTGTGCCATCACCACGCCCGTATCATTCCTGAAAACAATATTTGCGTTTATAGTGGTCCGCCATTTATCTTCCTGTTTACTGAAGTGCAGTCCGCCCGGCAATACCTGCCAGTATATCTCTATATAGGCATCCCCGATCTCGTTAGTGCCTGCATCTGCTATCCGGTATAGCGTATGTGAAACAATAGCATTAACAGCAAGCGCCCGCACACAAAACAACACAGCTAATAAACAAAGTCCTGCCCTGCGGCCCATTTTTTGTATTTTTCGCAAATTACTTCTTTTTGTTCCGATATGCATTTTGCAGTCTCTTCATATATTCCTTTTCCCTGTATTTCATGGTGGGCCGCCGTTTCCGCTATTGATACCCTTATGCTCGACAATGCCGAGCATTTTGAAAAAATGACTTATCGCAACAGGTACTACCTCGCCGGAGCTAATGGCCTGCTCACGCTTAGCATTCCACTGCGCCATGGCCGCGACCAGCGCGCTGCAATGCGGGATATACAGGTAGATAACCAAACAAAATGGCAAGTACAGCAATGGCGCACTATCGTCTCCACCTACAAACGTTCCCCCTATTTTGATCATTACGAGCCCTCCCTCGCAGCACTTTTCACACAGCATTACGATCATCTAAAGGACGTAAACCTCGCCTCGATACTTTGGTTGAAGGCCCAGCTAAAGCTGGATTTTAACATAACATTCGCTGAAAAGTTCGAGCCTCAATACCCCGGCGCTGCCTGCGATCTACGAAAAAAGTTGAAACGAAATGCCGGCACATCCTTCCCCAACTACTACCAGCTCTTCGCCGACCGCACAGGTTTTCTCCCCGATCTCAGCATCCTCGACCTCCTATTTTCGGAAGGCCCGCACACTATGGATTGGATAAATAAAAACCGAAAAGCATTATTGGAAAATTTGTAGGTTCTCCCCTTCAGGGGAGCTAGAGGGGTTACGAACCCCGCATCTTCCACACCCCGTACATAGCCTCTTTCACTATGCCCTTGGTCATTTTAGATATGCCTTCTTTGCGGTCTACGAAGGTGATGGGAACTTCTTTTATCTTAAAACCGGCTTTCCATGCCCGGTACTTCATCTCTATCTGGAAGGCATAGCCAATGAACTTCACCTCATCCAGCGCTATGGTCTTCAGCACCTTTGCCTTGTAGCATATAAAGCCCGCAGTAGGGTCCTGCACAGGCATCCAGGTTATTACTTTTGTATACAGTGCACCGCCTTTCGAGATAAATATCCTGTCCCATGGCCAGTTCACTACCTTGCCGCCCTTCACATAGCGCGATCCTACAGCTACATCCGCACCTTTTGCACAGGCTTCATGCAGCCTTTCCAGGTCATCAGGATTGTGGGAGAAGTCGGCATCCATCTCGAAGATGTATTCATAACCCTTTTCCAGCGCCCATTTAAAGCCATGTATATATGCCGTGCCCAGGCCCAGCTTGCCGCTGCGCTCAGCTATGAACAGCCTGCCCGGATAGCTTGCCTGCATATCCTTTACGATCGTAGCAGTGCCGTCGGGCGAGCCATCATCAACGATCAATACATGAAAATTGCCGGCAAGGGATAATACCTTAGGCACTATTTTTCCGATGTTCTCTTTCTCGTTGTATGTGGGTATGATTACAAGTTTGTCCAAGCGGGCAAAATTAGAAGGGGCAAAATACTAAATAATATAAAACCCTGCGTTTTAAATGAATACTAAACTTTCTGGCCCAGTTTCCCCAGCTTCATCTTGTTCAGTATTTCCGATATTTTTTGTTTGGTATGCAGTGCAAAATCGCTCTGCATCATCCAGTCATAATATTGCGGTTCTTCCGTGAAGACAGCGGTCACTTTCTTGCCCTTATGCTTCCCGAAGTTGAATACCGGCTCACCGTCCTTCATCACTATCCTGCGGGCATAGTCCACGTACTGCTCGGTATTGATGAGATCGTGTATGGCCTTCACATCCGTACCCAGTGCAGCATAGCGGTCCAGCTGCGCTTCCAGTATCTCAATAGTAGCCAGTATATCGGCCTCGGCGCTATGCGCGTTTATTAACTCTTTGTTACAAAAAAAGCTGTAAGCTGCACTCAGTGTACGCGCTTCCATCTTAAAGAATATCTGTTGTGCATCCACCATATGGCGCTCTGTAAAGTCCACGTTGATGCCCGCCCTCAGGAATTCCTCTGCCAGCACCGGCAGGTCAAACTTCGCCGAGTTGTAGCCGCCCAGGTCGCAGTTGTGCATCCACTCATACAGCTCGTGTGCTATATTTTTAAATGCAGGGCTGTCCTTTACGTCTTCGTCGGTAATGCCATGTATATCGCTGGCGCCCTTGGGTATGGGCATTCCGGGGTTTATGCGCCTTATGTAGCTTTCCCTTTTGCCATCGGGGTGTATCTTCACGAAAGCCAGTTCTACTATCCTGTCTTTTGCATTATCGGTGCCTGTGGTCTCCAGGTCAAAAAATACAATAGGGCGTTTTAATGCAAGTTGGGCCATCTCTCTCAATTATGATTTCTACTGCGAAACTACACTATTCCAGTCAATTCCATCGAAGGTGCCCGAACTCATCAGCAGCAGGCATACAGGCTTTTTCGTTTCGCCCAGCAGTCTGCGCACTTCGCTTTCCAGCTTGCCTTTTTCATCGGTCACACCCAGGTCCTCACGCATAAAATATTCCTTTACCGTCTCAGCCTTCAGTTCCGGCAGTCCCTTCAGCGATATGGCATGGTGGCTGAAGTGGACTATAGCTTTATCGGCCGAGTCCATGCTGTGTGCATACTCGCCCAAAAACTGTTCATTCAGGCTGCTATAGGTATGCAGCTCAAAGCAGGCTATCAATTCACGATCAGGGTAAGCCTCGCGCACGGCGTCCAGCGTAGCTTTCAGCTTACTGGGCGCATGGGCAAAGTCGCGATAGACTACCAGCCCTTCGCGCTCTGTTATCTTCTCCAGTCTTTTCGCAGCACCGGCAAAGGTGGCAATAGCTTTATAACAATCACTCTTGCTAATGCCCAACTGCTCGCACACCGCTATGGCCGCCTGCATGTTCAGCAGGTTGTGCCGCCCGAAGACCGATACAGGCACCGGCCCGCTATCGGTATCCAGCACCGCATCGCCGTTCTCATAATGGAAGGCAGGCATATTATAAGGCACCGCATCCAGCTTCTGCCCGGCTGAGGCTACTACTTTTTTCACTTCTTCATCCTCGCCATTGTAATACAGCTTTGCCCCCGGCTCCATCATATCGCGCAGGTAGGTCTCAAACTGCTGCAGGTATATTTCGTAGGTAGGGAACACGTTTATATGGTCCCAGGCTATGCCGCTCAGTACGCTTATGTGCGGGTGGTAGAAGAATATCTTCGGTCGCTTCTCCTCCACGCTGGCAGGGTATTCATCACCCTCCAATACTATTATCGGCGCATCGCTTAGCTTCACGCTGCTGTCAAAGCCCGCCACCTTGGCGCCCACCATATAGTCAAAGTCCACACCATTGGCCTGCAGTATATGCATGATCATCGAGGTGATGGTGGTCTTGCCATGGCTACCCGCTACCACTACGCGCTTTTTATTTTCGCTTACCTGGTATATATACTGGGGGAAGGAGTAAATAGGTATGCCCAGTTCTTTAGCCTTTAGCAGCTCCGGGTTATCCCCTTTTGCATGCATGCCCAGCACTATTGCATCTATATTTTTTGTTATTTTTTCTGGAAACCAGCCATATTCCGCCGGCAAAATGCCTGCCGCTGCAAGGTTGCTTTTGGCCGGGTCGTTTATTTCATCGTCACTGCCGCTTATATTTTGGCCCTGTTTTTGCAATGTTATCGCTAATTGGTGCATAATAGCACCACCTATTGCTATAAAGTGTATATTGTTCATGAATTTTAATTAACTTTGAACAAAGTAAATAGGTTTTTTTCTGTTTTTAAGACATTTTAAATCATGCGAATAATTCCAAAACTCCGCCAGCTTCTACCAGCAATTGCTATCATCGCTCTTGCCTTTATGGCATCATGTGTTTCCAGCAACAAGAAGTATGGCTGCCCGAACCACCTGTCGTCTTCTACGTCTGCAGGACTACGCTAATACCCCAAAAAAAGACATTATACAAAAGGTTGGTAAACTCGTTTTATCAACCCTTTGTTGTTTAAAGGCGGATTTGTGGACGGATGCTTGATGCTAGTGGGCTTGATGCTTGCGGCTAATACCCGCAAAACTTATCAACTTGTCAACCTATCAACTAATCAACTAATTGACTAATTAACCAATCAACTAATCCCTTGGTATCATCCCCGCCGTCTTCGGCAAGTATGCCTTCAGCCTCAGCACCGGGTGTATCTCTATGCCGCTGGCCGAATAGCTCTTTTTGTTCACCGGCATAGCCCAGAAGGGCACCCCTGTTATGTCCACCTTCACCACGTAGCCCTTATCGTTCCAAGTTTTTATATCATCGGCTACATAGCGCGCATCGGCATATTTTCTTTTTAGCTCCGGTTGGGCGTTCAGGCTCGTGCAGCGGGGGTTGGGTATAAAAGCGCATATTTTGTCGCCCGTGCCGTCTTTGTGCACGCTTAGCAGCAGGCGGTACTCCATGTCCTTCTCATTCACCTTCACATCATATACATAGCAGGTCATCTTCACTAGCTTCTCCTCCGCAGGCTGCCTTGCCAGGTCTGCATCGCCGGGACCTACAGGCTCGTACTGGTTAGGCACATCCTTGCGGTTGATGAGCTGTGTTATATCGGTGGCCTCAGCCTTTGCCTTCAGCCCGTTG
>APMI01007193.1_pt1 | contig 14605 bp, 11 predicted proteins | sample 667938 | NCBI WGS metagenome assembly APMI01 (sample SAMN01084076, study PRJNA167559) | wastewater metagenome | biome: Wastewater | place: Denmark: Ejby Moelle, Odense | collected 2011-11-28 | reverse complement strand
AGCTTGAGCGCCTCGCCGGCGTGGCTCGCCTCGCCGAACAGCCCGCCCTGCCCGCTGGTCCGCGCTTCCTCGGTCCGCGCGGCGACCGCGAGGATCGTCTCGGCAACCGCGAACACCCCGGCACGACTGGGTTCGAGCAGATCAAACGCCCCGCCCGCCGCGAGCGTTTCGAGTTGGCGCTTGTTGAGCAATCGCGGATCGACGCGATGCGCGAGATCGTCGAGGCTCTTGAACCGCCCGCCCGTCTCGCGCTCAGCGACGAGCCGCTCCATCGCGCCTTCGCCGACCGATTTGAGCGCCGCGAGCGCATAGCGCACCGCTGGCGCACCGTGATCGTCGACCTCGACCTCGAATTCAGCCTGACTGCGGTTGATATCGGGCGGCAGGCATTCGATCCCCATCCGCCGCATGTCATCGACGAACACCGCCAGCTTGTCGGTCAGATGAATATCGTAACACATTGAAGCCGCAAAGAATTCATGCGGGTAATGGGCCTTGAACCACGCCGTCTGATAGGTCAGCAAGGCATAGGCCGCAGCGTGGCTCTTGTTGAAGCCATAGCCGGCGAACTTGTCGATCAAGTCGAACAATTCATTGGCCTTGCCGGCCGGGATCTTATTGGTGTTGGCGCAGCCCTCGACGAAGATCGCGCGCTGCGCGTCCATCTCGGCCTTGATCTTCTTGCCCATCGCGCGGCGCAGCAAGTCGGCGCCGCCGAGCGTATAGCCCGCCAGCACCTGCGCCGCCTGCATCACCTGTTCCTGATAGACGAAGATCCCGTAGGTCTCCTTCAGGATCGGTTCGAGCAACGGGTGCGGATAGGCGATATCCTCCTGCCCGTTCTTGCGGCGGCCGAACATCGGGATGTTGTCCATCGGGCCCGGGCGATAGAGCGCGCCGAGCGCGATGATATCCTCGAACACCGTCGGACGGACCGCGGAGAGCGTGCGCCGCATCCCTTCGGATTCGACCTGGAACACCCCGACGGTATTGCCCGCCTGGAGCAATTCGTAGGTTTCCTCGTCATCCCAGCCGAGCGCATCGAGATCGACCGAAATGCCGCGCTGTGCGAGCATCTCGACCGCCTTCTTGAGCACCGAGAGGGTCTTGAGGCCGAGGAAGTCGAATTTCACCAGCCCGGCCCCTTCGACATATTTCATGTCGAATTGGGTGACCGGCATGTCCGAGCGCGGATCACGATAGAGCGGGACGAGCTGCGCCAGCGGGCGATCCCCGATCACCACGCCCGCGGCGTGGGTCGAGGAGTGGCGCGGCAGCCCCTCCAGCTTCATCGCCAGATCGAGCAGCCGGCGGACATCATTATCGTTGGCATATTCCCGCGCGAGATCGGACACGCCGTTGAGCGCGCGCTCCAGCGTCCAGGGATCGGTCGGGTGGTTGGGGACGAGCTTGGCGAGGCGATCGACCTGACCGTAGCTCATCTGCAGCACGCGCCCGGTATCCTTGAGCACCGCGCGCGCCTTGAGCTTCCCGAAGGTGATGATCTGCGCCACCTGATCGCGGCCGTATTTCTCCTGCACGTAGCGGATCACCTCGACCCGCCGGGTTTCGCAAAAGTCGATGTCAAAGTCGGGCATCGAGACGCGTTCGGGATTGAGGAAGCGTTCGAACAGCAGCCCCAGCCGGATCGGATCGAGATCGGTGATCGTCAGCGACCACGCCACCACCGAGCCCGCGCCCGAGCCGCGCCCCGGCCCGACCGGGATATCGCGTTCCTTGGCCCATTTGATGAAGTCGGCAACGATCAGGAAGTAACCGGGGAAGCCCATCTGGATGATAACATCCAGCTCGAATTCCAGCCGCTTGCGATAGACTTCCTTCCAGTCCGCCTCGGCCGGCGCGGCGCCCAGTTCCTCGATCCGCTTGAGGCGTTCCTCCAGCCCGGCGGAGGCGTCGTTGCGCAGCATCGCCGCCTCGCCCTCGCGGTCGCCGGCGAGGCTGGGAAGGATCGGCTTGCGCTTCGGCGCGGCGATCGCGCAGCGCTGCGCGACGACCAACGTGTTGGCGATCGCCTCCGGCAGATCGGCGAACAACGCGCGCATCTCGTTGGCGGGCTTCATCCACGCATCGGGCGAGCTTTTCGGGCGGTCGTCGCTTTCGACATAGGTCGAATTGGCGATGCACAGCATCGCGTCATGCGCGTCGAGGAAATCCTGTTCGGCGAAGCAGCACGGGTTGGTCGCGACGAGCGGCAGATCGCGCGCATAGGCGAGATCGAGCAGATGCGGCTCGGCACGCCCCTCCACCTCGTCGAGCCGGCGGACGATCTCGATATAGAGGCGATCGGGGAACAAGGCCTGCAGGCGATCGGCATAGGCCTCCGCGCGCGCCGGCTGATCCTCGGCATAGAGCCGGGCGAGCCCGCCCTCCCCGCCCGCGGTCAGCGCGATCAGCCCGTCGGTGTGCTGCGCCAGCGTCACGAAATCGACATGCGGCACCTGCTCGATCGGGCGATCGAGGTGCGCCATGCTGACCAAAGCGCAGAGATTGTCGTAGCCAGTCGCGTCCTGCGCATAGAGCGCAAGCCAGTCGAACATCGGCGTGACGCCCTCGGGCAGATCGGGCCGCGCGACGCCGAGCATGATCCCGATCACCGGTTGCACCCCGGCATCGCACGCCGCATCGGAATAGGACATCGCCGCATAAAGGCCGTTGCGATCGGTCAGCGCCGCCGCCGGAAAGCCGAGCGCCGCGGCGCGCTTGGCGATCGCCTTGGGCTCGATCGCCCCGTCGAGCATCGTGTAGGATGAGAAGATACGAAGCGGAACGAACGCGGAATGCGGCATGGACCCAAGCTAGGCGCGCGGGCGCGATTCGGCCAGCGCGGAACCTGAGAATTCGGTGGACGTTACGTCTACGTAACAGGGGAGACAGGGCATGACTGTTTCAACGCAAGGCGGCATCGGCTGGGGCTGGATGCTCGCTTATGGCATCATCGGCCTGCTGGTCGGGATCTTCGCGATCATGATGCCGATCTCGGCGACCTTCGCGGTAACGATCGTACTGGGCGTGTCGCTCCTCATCGGGGGGGTGTTCTCGCTGCTGGCCGGCATCTTCGGCAAGGGGCACGAAGGACGTGTCTACGCGATCCTCGGCGGGCTGGTGTCGCTGATCGGCGGCGGCGTCATGATCTTCCAGCCGGTGGTCGGCGCGATCTCGCTGACCTTGCTCGTCGTGGCGTGGCTGGTCGTGCGCGGGGTGATGGAACTGGCCTGGGGCTTCCGCTTTCGCCGGCGTCGCTGGCTGATGATCGCGCTGGGCGTGATCAACCTGCTGTTCGCCGCTTATATCATGTACCTCGGCCCGCTCGCCGCGCTGACGCTGCCCGGCATCCTGCTCGGGTTCAGCTTCTTGTTCTCCGGGGTGACCTGGACGATGTTCGCGCTCGATCACCGCGGCGAAAGCGTCCGGCTGGGCGAGTGACGTCACAGCGGCGCCCCGGCCTTGCGCCGGGGTAGCGCTGTCTATGCGGCCGAGTGGCCGGACCTAGAGCAATTTCTCGATATCGGCCTCGATATCGGCCGGCTTGGTCGTGGGGGCATAACGCGCGACCGTCTGCCCGTCGCGATCGACCAGGAATTTGGTGAAGTTCCACTTGATCGCCTTCGACCCCAACAGGCCGGGCGCATCGCCCTTGAGCCGCTCGAACAGCGGGTCCGCATTGGGCCCGTTGACCTCGATCTTGGCGAAGACCGGGAAGGTCACGTCATAGGTCAGCGAACAGAAATTGGCGATCTCGGCCGCGTCGCCCGGCTCCTGCCCGCCGAACTGGTTGCAGGGGAAGCCCAGCACCTCGAACCCGCGCTCGGCATATTTGCGGTGAAGCGCCTCCAGCCCCTCATATTGCGGGGTAAAGCCGCATTTGGACGCGGTATTGACGATCAGCAGCACCTTGCCGCGCCAGGTATCGAGCGCCGCCGTGCCTCCGTCCGCCGCCTTGACCTCGAAATCGGTGATCGCCTCCATCACGCTTCCCCCTGTTGCCCCGGATGATTACCCCTGATGACGCGCCAGCAGATGCTCCAGGTTGACACGCACGCCGGGCCATTCGCAAGCGATGATCGAATAGACCACCAGATCGCGCACTCGCCCGTCGAGCATCTGATGCCCGCGCAGCACCCCGTCGCGCTTCGCCCCCAGCCGCTCGATCGCGCGCTGCGAGTTGCGGTTGAACCAGTCGGTGCGGATCTGCACGACATTGCAGTCCAGCACATCGAAGGCGTGGGTCAGCAGCAGCTTCTTCGCCTCGGTATTGACCCCGGTGCGCTGGACCGACCGCGCGTAGAAGGTGCCGCCGATCTCCACCCGGCGATGCTGTTCGTGCATCCGCATCAGGCGGGTCAGCCCGACCACGCGCCCGTCCGGCGTCTCGACCACGAACGGCATCGCGCGCCCGTAATCGCGTTCGCGGAATGCCGCGGCCATGAACTTGTCCGGGTCGGCGAGCGCCGAAACGTTGGTGAAGAACAATTCGGTCAGATCGCCGTCCGCCGCCGCGGCGACCACCGCGTCGCGATCGTCGATCGCCAGCGGGCGCAGCGTGACATGCCGCCCCCGCAAGGTCGGCGCGTCACGCCAGACGTTCATTGCAAGACCCCATCGTGCAGCCGGACGACGCGATCCATCTTCGCCGCCAGCCGTTCGTTATGCGTCGCGACCAGCGCCGCCGAGCCTTCGCCGCGCACCAGCCGGAGGAATTCCGCCAGCACGACATCGGCGGTCTGCTCGTCGAGGTTGCCGGTCGGCTCATCCGCCAGCACCAACGTGGGGCGATTGGCGAGCGCACGGGCGACCGCCACGCGCTGCTGCTCGCCGCCCGAAAGCTGGCTCGGCCGATGCGTCAGGCGGTGGCCGAGGCCGAGCGCGGTGAGCAAGGCATCGGCGCGCGCCTCCGCCTCCGCCCGCTCCGCGCCGTGGATCAATTGCGGCAGCACGACATTCTCGCGCGCGTCGAAATCCGGCAGCAGATGATGGAATTGATAGACGAAGCCGAGTCGGTCTCGGCGCACCACGGTGCGCGCGTGCGAATCGAGCCGCGCCGCCTCTGAGCCGGCAATGCGGATCGAGCCCTCGAACCCGCCCTCGAGCAGCCCGACCGCCTGGAGCAAGGTCGATTTGCCCGAGCCCGACGGGCCGAGCAGCGCCACGATCTCACCCGGCGCCACCGCGAGGTCGACGCCGCGCAACACCTCGATCGTCTCGCCGCCTTGCGTGAAGCTGCGAGCGAGACCGATGGTTTGGAGAACCGCGTCACTCATAACGCAGCACCTGCACCGGATCGGTGCTCGCCGCCTTGTACGCGGGATAGAGCGTCGCCAGCACGGTCATCAGCGCGGTGATCACCACGATCGCGACGATCTCCACCGGATCGGGCTTGGACGGCAATTCGGTGAGATAGCGGATCGACGGATCCCACAGATTCTGCCCCGTCACCAGCTGGACGAAATTCACCACCGCCTGGCGATAGAACAGGAAGATCGAGCCCAGGATCAGCCCGGCAATGATGCCGAGCGCGCCGATCGAGATGCCGACGGTCATGAAGATCCGCATCATCCCGCCGCGCGTCGCGCCCATCGTGCGCAGGATCGCAATGTCGCGCGTCTTGGCGCGCACCAGCATGATCAGCGAACTGGCGATGTTGAACGCCGCGACAAGGATGATGATGCACAGCACGGTGAACATCGCCACCCGCTCGACCGCGAGCGCGTCGAACAATTGCGCATTCATCTGCCGCCAGTCGGTGATCACGCCGAGCCGACCGACCTTTTGCGCGAGCGGGGCGAGGATCTGCGCCACCTTGTCGGGATTGTCGGTCTGCAATTCGACCATGCCGACCGTGTCGCCGAGGAGGAGCAGGGTTTGCGCATCCTCGATCGGCATGATCACATAGGCTTTGTCGTAATCGTAGACGCCGATCTCGAAGATCGCCGCGACAGTGTAGCTGACATAGCGCGGCACCGTGCCGAACGGGGTCGACTGGCCCGACGGGTTGATCAGCGTGATCTGCGATCCGACGGTCGCGCCCAGCGCCTCCGCCAGCCGCGCGCCGATCGCGACATTGCCGCTGCCGGGCTTCAGATCGGCGAGCGAGCCGGCGACGACCTTTTGCCCGATCGTGGAATTGTTGCGGATATCCGATACGCGCATCCCGCGTACCAATATGCCCTCGACGCGGCCGTTATAGCTCGACATCAGGGGCTGATCGATCAGCGGGACGGCGCTGGTGACGCCGGGCGTTTCCTTCGCCCAGCGTGCGATCTGCTGCCAGTCGGCGAGCCGGCCGTCGATGCCCTGCACCACGGCATGGCCGTTTAGCCCGACGATCTTGTCGAACAGTTCGGCGCGGAAGCCGTTCATCACGCTCATCACGATGACGAGCGCGGCGACGCCAAGCATCACCGCGCCGAGGCTGAAGCCGGCGACGAGAACGATGAACCGTTCCCCTTTGCCCGGAAGCAGATAGCGCCGCGCGATCATCCGTTCATAGCGCGACAGGATCATGCCGCATCGTCTATCGGCGCAGCACGCGGCTGGCAACCTTGCGCTTCGGGGAGGCTTTAATCTGGCTTTAGCCACGCTGTGGCGGAATCGTCACAGGGGCCTGACAATCTATTTAGCTGGCGTTCATTTTAATCGACACCGACCCCATGCGCTTAGTAGCAATATCTCACTGGCACACAGGCAAAAGGCCGTGGTTCGGGGAATGTCACCGCCCCGCTTCGCAAGAAGCGCGTGGGCGATGACGGGATAGGGGGCTGACGAGCGATCGTCACGCAGGCGCCCGGGTCGGAATACCGATCCGGGCGTTTGCTTTTTCAACGCAGCGTAGGTCCATACCCCTCCCCTCCCCTGAACAAGGGAGGGGAGCCAAGAGGTCAGTTGATCCCGAACGACAGCGTCACCCCGACGGTACGCGGATCGCCCGGCTGGCCGACGATCAGCCCGGTATTGCCCGATTGGGTGGTCAGCAGCTCATAATAATTCTGGTCGAACGCGTTGCGCACCCAGGCGAAGACGTTGAGCTTGTCGCCCTTGCGATAGCCGACGCGGAAGTTGGACAGCGAATAGCCCGGGATGTTCATATACGCCGAAGGCGACGGATTGGACGAGAAATCAGAGCGATAGCTGCCGTCGTAACCGACATAGAGCTGCCCGTCGCCAAGCGACCAGTTATATTCCGCGCCATAGCTGAACGCCCATTTCGACACGCCGGGCAGCCGCTGGCCGGAAATATCGCAGAACGGCGGGCTGTTCGCGCCGCCCGACAATTCGGGCGGGCATGGCGCATTGGCGAAGCGGACGTATTTCGCGTCGGTATAGGCGCCGTTGACGTAGAGGTTGAGCCCGCCAGTTGGACGGAACGCCGAATCGAACTCGATCCCGCGCGTCCGCACCTTGCCGGCATTGGCGAGATACCCACGCAGCACCGCGAGCTGGAAGTTGTTCACCGTCGCCTGATAATCGTAGATATCGGTCCAGAAGGCGGCGAGATTGATCGTCGCGCGGCGATCGAGCAGCTGGGTCTTCAGGCCAAGCTCATAGTGATTGACCGTCTCCGGCTTCACCGTCTGGGTCGACAGGATCGGGTTACCGTCCTTGTCCAGCGGCAGGCCAGACAGGTTGATCCCGCCCGATTTGTAGCTGCGCGCATAGGTCGCATAGCTGTGGATGTCCGACGAAATCTGATAGGCGAGCGTGACATCGCCCGAGAGGTTCCAATTGTCGAACTTCGGCGCATAGCTTTGCGGCGCGAGCACGCCGCGCTGCGTGGGGGTCAGGCTGGTGCTGCCCTGCCCGTTGGTTACGACCGAGACGTAGGAACCTTCCTTCTTGTCGTAGTTGAGCCGCACGCCGGGCGAAATCTGCAGCTTGTCGGTGACGTGCCAGGTCAGCTTGCCGAACAGCGCGGCGGAGGTGTTCTTGAACCCGATCGTGTTGCGCGAGGTAAGCCCGTTGAGCGTCGCCGGATCTTTCGAAGCGCTACTACTGGGGCTGAGCAGCCACGCGCTCGCCGCCGGGCCCTGCACCTGCAGCCCCTGCGTATCGATCGTCTGATAGAAATAGAACAATCCGACCGTGTAATCGATCGCGTGCTTGCCGTTCGAGCCGAGGCGGATTTCCTGGCTATATTGATCCTGCTGCGAAGGATTGGCCGAAACCGTCGTGATCGGCAGCCCGGTGAAGTCGCGGTCGTTCGACGGGTTCCAGTTCCAGAAGCGCCACGCCGTCACCGAGGTGAGTGTCGCCGGGCCGAGATCCCAGTTTGCCACCATCGAGGCGCCGCCGAGCTTCTGCTGCGCGCGCAACGGCGTATCGACATCGGTTACGCGATCGAACGCGTTGGTCGAAGGTACGACATAGCCGGCGGCGGCGGCCAGCGCGGTATATTGCCGCTCAGGCGCCTGCATGGTCGGCGCGAGGCGGGCATAATATTGCACACAGCAGGTCGGCGCCTGGCGGTTATAATCGGCGTAGAGCGTGATATCGAGGTTGGACGCCGCGCGGAACAGCATCTGGCCGCGCAGGCTGAGATTGTCCTGGCTGTTCTGCCACTGATCCTGCGTCGTGTTCCAGATCGTCCCGCGCCGCGTGGTGAACGAGGCGGAGAAGCGCCCGGCCACGACATCGCCGACCAGCGGGCCGGAGATCGACCCCTTCGCCTGGAAGAAATCGTAATTGCCCCCGCTCACCTCGAAGCGCGCCTCGGTATCGAAGCTTGGCTTGCGCGTGGTGATGTTGATCGCGCCGGCGGTGGTGTTCTTGCCGTACAGCGTGCCCTGCGGCCCGCGCAGGATTTCGATCCGGTCGGTATCGGTGAAGTCGAACGTCGCGGAGGCGATGCGGCTGTAATAGACCTGATCGACATAAATGCCGACGCCCTGCTCGATCCCGTCGTTGGTCAGCCCGAACGGCGCACCGAGGCCGCGGATATTGGCGGCGGAATTGCGCGGATTGGTCGAATAGAATTGCAGCGACGGCTGAAGCTGCGTCAACCGGCCGACATTATAGGCGCCGGTATCGGACACCGCCTTGCCGCCGATCACCGACATCGCGATCGGCACGCTCTGCACCGTTTCGGCGCGGCGGCGCGCGGTGACGACGATATCGCCCCCGCCCTGCTGCGCCGGGCCGAGGCGGCCGGAGTCTTCCTGCTCATCGGGCGCGGCCTGCGAATTGGTCTGCGCTGCGGCGGGGGCAACGGGCGGATTGTCGGCGGGCGCGGCCTGCGCGGCGGCGGCCAGCAATGCGAGCGTGATCGACATGTTATTTCCCTGGACGAGTGGGTTCGTCGATCAGTCTTGTACCTTCGCTTTCAATCCCGACCAAGAAAGTAGGATTTCAGTCCACCCGCTTGAAAACTTCATTCGTCGCACCATCTTTTCGGTTGCACGGCGCCACTGATCGGGCCGTGTGGATGCGGCGCGACATGCGCGCATCCGATCATCGTCAACTCGCTCAGATGAGGATTTGATATGCGACTGGACCTGACCCCCTACCGCCGCTCGACGATCGGCTTCGACCGACTGTTCGACCTGCTTGAGACCAATGCGCGCTCGGCGGCCGACAATTATCCCCCTTTCAACCTCGAGCGTCTCGCCGAGGATCGCTATCGTATCACCTTGGCGATCGCCGGCTTCACCCGCGACGAGATCGAGATCACCGCGCAGCAGAATTTGCTGCTCGTCGCCGGCAAGAAGGCCGAGGCGCAGGACAATGCCAATTTCCTGCATGTCGGCATCGCGCATCGCAGCTTCGAACGCCGTTTCGAGCTGGCCGATTTCGTGTTCGTCGAGGACGCGCGGCTCAATGACGGGCTGCTGGTGATCGATCTGGTCCGCGAAGTGCCCGAGGCGATGAAGCCCAAGAGCATCGCGATCCGCACCGGCGCGCCGCTGGCCGCTGTCGATGCCAAGGCCGACGAAGCCAAGGCTGCGTAACCGCGCAGCGCCGGAAAGTTCGGCGCCTCCTTGCTCCCTTTCCGAGGCGTCGGGGGCGTCCGGGTCGAAAGGCCCGGGCGCCTCTTTTCGTTTATGGCGCACCGCGCGTTGGCGCGGCACCATCTCACCCCGTTCGGGCGAACGGATGTGAAGGCGCGTCCCGCCCTAATGCGCGGCGATATGCCCGTCGCGATGAATCAGCGCCTCGAACGCGCCGGGATCGAGCGGGGCGCGAAAGCGGCAGCCGGCGGCGAAATCGTCCGCCCACATCACATCCGCGCCGACCGGGCCGATCCCCGGCAGGGTCAGCCAGATCGCCATCCCTTTGCGCAGCGCCGAATAAGTGCTGAGCCGCGCGCCGTGGATCGACAGGTCGATCACCTTGCACAAGGTGCGGGCGAGCCCGCCCGGTTCCTCAGTGAGGGACTCAAACGAAACCGGCGCACGCGGATCGCGGCGCCGGCTATCGCTAGATAAAGGTTCAAATTCGGCCGCAAACATGCCGGGCACTTTAGCCCGACATGCCTAACGCGCTCTTAACGTCGTTACTTGCGGAGCGTCAGCCCACCGCCGAAGCGCTTGTTGAAGCGCGCGACCTGACCACCGGTGTCGAGCACCTGGCCGCGGCCGCCGGTCCATGCCGGGTGCGCCAGCGGATCGATGTCGAGCTGCATCGTGTCGCCTTCCTTGCCCCAGGTGGAGCGGGTTTCGAACACGGTGCCGTCGGTCATCTGCACCTTGATCATGTGGTAATCGGGATGAATGTCTTTTTTCACGTCGTCGGTCCTTAGGATGTGGCTGGTTTCCGACCAGCCTGAAAGGAAGCGGGGCGCCTAGCGCAGACGCCCCGCAAAGTCAAAATGCCGCGTGAAAGCTCAGGCCGCCTTGGGCGGATCGGCGATCATCGCGGTGAAATTGGCCTCGGCGACCAGTTGCCCGTCGATCTTGGCGACCCCGGCGAACTTGCACACGCTGCTGCGCTTCTGGACGAATTCAACCTCCAGCTGCAGCAGCACGCCCGGCTCGACCGGCTTTTGGAATTTGACGTTATCGATCGCCAGGAAATAGACGAGCTTGCCCGAGCCGGCGAGGCCCAGGCTTTCCACCGCCAGCACGCCGGCGGCCTGCGCCAGCGCCTCGACGATCAGCACGCCGGGCATGATCGGCCGCCCGGGGAAATGACCCTGGAAAAATTGCTCGTTGATCGTCACCGCCTTGATCGCCCGGATCGACCGGTCGAGGATCAGTTCCTCGACGCGATCGACCAGCAGGATCGGATAGCGATGCGGCAACGCCGCCATTACCCGGGTGGTATCGAGCGGGCCGAGATTAACGCTCGGGCCGCCCGTGGCTTCCGCCTCGCTCACCGGCCCTGCGGCGCCTTGGTGTTGGCCGGCGCCGCCGCTGCGGGTGCGCCACCCTGCTGGCCCGGCTGCCAGTTCGCCGGCGGGGCGATGCTGACGCTGGGGACGAGGCGGTTGAGCTCGGTCGTCACGTCGGCGGTCAGATCGCCGGCCGGCTCGAGATGCACCACGTCATTCGGCCCGAGCACGATGCTCGCCTTCTTGCGCGTCGCAGCGGCATCGATCGCCGCCTTGAGCTGGCCCTGAATCTGCTCGATCGCATAAGCGCGGGCGCGCGCATAAGGCATCGTGATGCGCTGCAGCTCGGCGTTGCCGGTCTGCTCCTTGGCCTGGATCGCCTGCAGCTGGGTCTGCAGCTGCGCCTGCGGCACATTGGCCTTCTGATCGGCCTGCGCCTTGGTCACCAGCGGCTGGATCTCGGCGGCGATCGCCTGACGGCGCGCCTCGGCCTGATCGAGCGTCGCCTTATAGGTGGTCTGGAGCTGCGACGCGGCAGTCTTCCATGCGTTGCTGTTGCCCACGGCGCCGTCCGGATCGACAACTGCGACGCCGCCGACCTGCGCGTGCGAAACACCGGCGAGAAGCGCGCCCGGCGCCACCAGCGCCGCCGCCATCAGCATGGTCTTGAAGCTTTTCATCAGAATTGAGTCCCTACGTTAAAGGTTACGAGCTTCTTGTCGTCGCCCGGCTGAGAAAGGAGCGCCTTGGCGATATCGATACGCAACGGACCAAACGGCGAGGTCCAGTTGACGCCGAAACCAATCGACAGGCGCGGGCTGGCCGAGCCGCCGTAATAGGTTTCCTTGAACGGTTGCGAAGCGATCACCGGCGAGTTCGGGATGATGCCGTTGCACTTTCCGCTCGGATCAGGGAGGCCCGCGGCGCAGATGGTGGTCACCGTCGTGCCGTTGGCCAGCGTGTAATTGTACAGCAGGTCCTTGTTGCCGTTCATCGCCTGCAGCGGCTGCACCACATCGACCCCGTTTACGTTCGTGACCGGGAAGGTCGCCGTCGGCTGCGGCCGGGTCATGCTGAACAGGCTGCCCGCCTGAACGTAGATCGACGGGCGCAAGCCAAGCTCGCGCGCCCCCGAGCCGAGCGGCAGCTCAAGCTCGATCCGGCCGAGATAGTAAGCATTGCCGCCCAGCGCATCGTCGACGATCTGGTTGCGATCGGTGACCAGCACCTGCTTGCCGGTCGAATCGGTCGTATAATATTGGCGCAGCACGCGCGGGCCGACGCCGCGGATATCGAAACCACGGAACTGCGGCTCGCCGAGATAGAAGCGATCGGTGATGCGGACCGAATCGATCCCCGGCCCGCGGCTTCCCTCCAGCGACTTGATATAGCCGCCCTCGCCGACGAACGAGAGGACGAAGCCTTTGCCGAGACCCCAGAATTTCGCGCCTTCCGCACGAGTGCGGATGTAGCGCACGTCGCCGCCGAGCCCGGCGAAATCCTGGCTGAACGAGAAGCGCATCCCCTTGGTCGGGCGAAGCCGGCTGTTGAGGCTGTTGTACATCAACGAATAGCCGACCGACGAGGTCAGCCGGTTGCCGATCGCGTCGCAGAGATAACGCCCGGCGACCAGCGGGTCGCAGGTGTCGTTGGGGCTGCTGCCGCGAATGCCGCTGCCGTTAATGTCGGTATAGTAGGTCGCGCGATCGAGGCTGACCTGATCGTAGGACAGACCATAACGGCCCGACAGCGACCAATATTCGGTCAGCGGCACGCCAAGGCGCACCTGGAAGCCGGTCGAGGTCTGGCTGTAGGTGGTCTGGCGATCGGTGCCGAGATAGTTGAACGCGTTGTAATCGCGGCGGAACAGATCGACGCCCAGCGCGATGTTGCGATCGAACAGATAGGGCTCGGTAAAGCCCAGTTCGACCGATTTGGAATAAGCCGAATAATTGACGCCAGCGCGCAGTTCCTGCGCCTTGCCCCGGAAGTTCGACTGGGTGATGTTGGCCTGGATGATGAAGCGTTCGAGGCTCGAATAGCCCGCCGAAAGCTGCAGCTGGCCGGTCGCCTTTTCCTCGACGTTCGCTTCGAGCACGACGCGATCGGGCGCCGAGCCCGGGGTCTGCTTGATCTCGAACTTGTCCTGGAAATAGCCCAGGCTGTTGATGCGATCGGTCGAGCGCTTGACCTGGAAGCTGTTGAAGGCGTCGCCTTCCGCGAGACGCACCTCGCGGCGGACCACCTTGTCCTGCGTCTGGGTATTACCCGTGATCTCCACCCGCTCGACATAGGTGCGCTGCGCCTGTGCGATGTGGAAATTGATCGACATCGTCAGCGCGTCGCGGTCGCGCGAGAATTCCGGGTTCACGTCGGCGAAGGCGTAGCCGAACAGGCCGGCCGTCTGGCTCAGGCTGTCGACGGTGTCTTCGACCTTCTTCGCGTCATACCAGTCGCCCTTCTTGATCGAGAGCGTCTCTGCCATGCGCTTATTGTCGAAATCACGAATATCGCTGTCGACGGTGACGTTGCCGAACTTGTAACGCGGACCTTCCTCCACCACGTAAGTGATGATGAAATCGCGCTTATCCGGGGTCAATTCTGCCACCGCGCTGGTCACGCGGAAATCGGCATAGCCGTTGGTCAGATAGAATTGGCGAAGCTTCTGCTGGTCATACGCCAAACGGTCCTGATCGTAGGACGTGTTGGACGACATGAAGCGGAAGAACCGCGATTGTTTCGTCGCCATCTGCGAGCGCAGCTTGGCATCGTCGAACACCTGGTTGCCGATGATGTTGATCTGGCGAACCTTGGACTTTGGCCCTTCGCTGATCTCGAACACGACGTCGACGCGATTCTGGTCGAGGTTGACCATCTTCGGATCGACGCTGGCGGCGAACCGGCCCTGCCGGCGATACAGCTCGATGATCCGCGCAACGTCCGCGCGAACCGCCGAACGCGTGAAGATCTGCCGCGGCTTGAGCTTGATCTCCTTGGTGATCTTGTCTTCCTTGAGGCGCTTGTTGCCCTCGAGGATCACGCGGTTGATGATCGGATTTTCGCGCACGCGCAGCACGATATCGCCCGATTCCGCACCCGTGACGGTAACGTCGGCGAACAGATCGCTGGCGTAGAGATCCTTGATCGCCTGATCGAGCGTCTCGTTGGTGTAGGAATCGCCGACCCTGAGCTTGGTATAGCTCAGCACCGTTTCCGGCTCGATCCGCTGCGAGCCGTCGACCCGCAGCGATTTGATCGTGCGCACCACCTGTACCGGGGGTGTGTACGGAACCGCCGTCGGCGCGGCGGGGGGCGGGCGCGGGG
>APMI01018445.1_pt1 | contig 14613 bp, 10 predicted proteins | sample 667938 | NCBI WGS metagenome assembly APMI01 (sample SAMN01084076, study PRJNA167559) | wastewater metagenome | biome: Wastewater | place: Denmark: Ejby Moelle, Odense | collected 2011-11-28 | reverse complement strand
ATTGCGGATTGGCGATTGCGGATTGCGGAATGCGGATTAGCGATTTCGGAATATTGACAAACTTTATGCTTTCGGTTTATAAGTTAACCTAAAGACCCAACGCCCTAACCTGGGCAAGCCAGAAACAAAAAGGAATGAAAAACATATAACATTGAATTAAGAATTTAAAAGTGTGGCGGCTAACGATCCTTTCACATTTTGTCTTTTGTGTTTAATGTTTAATGTTTTAAAATTCAATTCGGAGCGGAGTAACATCCTCAAATAAAAGAATTAGATACTCAAAAATTATGATCAGAAAAAAAGTATTGGTAACCGGCGGTGCCGGGTTTGTGGGATCGCACCTTTGCGAAAGGCTGCTGAATGATGGCCACGAAGTGGTTTGCCTCGATAATTATTTCACGGGCCAGAAAGCAAATATCGTTCACCTGCTCGATAATCCCTATTTCGAGATTATCCGCCACGATGTAACCATGCCCTTTTTTATTGAAGTGGACGAAATTTATAACCTGGCATGCCCGGCTTCGCCCATCCATTACCAGTACAATGCCATTAAAACCATGAAAACTTCCGTAATGGGAGCCATCAATATGCTGGGCCTGGCCAAACGCATAAAGGCAAAAATACTGCAGGCTTCCACCAGCGAAGTATACGGCGATCCGCAGGTTCACCCGCAGGTTGAAACGTACTGGGGGCATGTAAACCCGATCGGCGAACGATCGTGCTACGACGAAGGCAAACGCTCGGCCGAAACCCTGTTCGTGAATTACCACAAACAGAACAACGTCAGGATTAAGATTATCCGCATTTTTAATACCTACGGGCCCAAAATGCATCCGCACGACGGACGCGTGGTTTCCAATTTTATCATGCAGGCGTTGCAGAATGAGGATATCACTATTTACGGCGATGGTCAGCAGACACGCAGCTTCCAGTATGTTGACGACCTGCTGGAAGGCATGATACGCATGATGGATTCGCGCGAGGATTTTACAGGGCCGGTGAATATCGGCAACCCAAACGAATTTACCATTCTTGAACTGGCAAACAAGGTTATTGAACTTACCAATTCGCGTTCGAAAATTATCCGCATGCCGCTGCCTTCCGACGATCCAATGCAACGCCAGCCCAATATTGACCTGGCAAAAAAAGAACTAAACTGGGAGCCAAAAATTCAACTGGAGGACGGTCTGCAAAAAACCATTGCCTATTTCGACCAGCTACTCAAATCATAAATCCACGGCTGTATGAAAATACTTATAACAGGTGCCAACGGGCAACTCGGCAACGAAATCAGGGAACTGGCACCGGAATACCCGCAGTTTGATTTTCGGTATACCGACATCGCTGAACTTGATATCACCAATGCAGCTGACGTGGATGCTTACTTCGGGTTACACCGGCCCGATACAATAATTAATTGTGCTGCATACACGGCTGTCGATAAAGCAGAAACAGATGCCGAAACGGCTTTCCTGGTTAACGCAACAGCCTCGGGCAACCTGGCAAGGGCTGCACAGGCAAATGGATGTTTTGTGGTTCATGTTTCGACGGATTACGTGTACGATGGCCGGAATTATCGCCCTTATACCGAAACGGATGCCGTAAATCCTGTTTCCGTTTACGGCAAAAGCAAGCTAGCCGGTGAACAGCAGGTATTGCAGTCGGGAGCCCGGGCAATCGTTATCCGGACTTCGTGGCTGTACTCGGCATTCGGTAATAATTTTGTAAAAACCATGATTAAATATGGCCGGGAGCGCGATGCCCTCAACGTGGTTTTCGACCAGGCGGGTACGCCTACCTATGCCCGCGATCTGGCTATAGCCATTCTCGACATACTCCCAAAAGCAGTGGTATCAGGCAACACAGGTATTTTTCATTATTCGAACGAAGGCGTTACCAGTTGGTACGATTTTGCTAAGGCTATCCACGAGTTGGCAGGGATCAGCTGCAACGTAAGCCCCATTTCCACCAAAGATTATCCAACGCCAGCCCAACGCCCGTTTTTCAGCGTGCTCGACAAATCTTTAATCCGGAAGAGCTTTGCCATTGAAATTCCTTACTGGCGCGACAGCCTGAAAGATTGCATAAAAAGACTGGAAGCATAAAACAGGAAGACAATTTTATTTAAATCCTGCAAGACCTATTAAATCAGCAGGTGCAGCCTCCCGGGCAAAAAAATATCGCAATTTATACCCTGATAAATTCACCGGGATATAAATTGCGATTAACGCGTTTAAGATCCAGATTACTGGGAAATACTCCTTGATTTCTGACCAAGGTAACCGCCATGATGACGCTTGGCATAATCGGCATGGGTAAAACCAATTTTTTTCATTTCCAACACCACCAGTATGTCGCCGATAACGGTCATGGCTGTTGTTGAAGTTGTGGGCGAAAGTCCGAGCGGGCAAACCTCTTTCGGGTTCCCGGTAAATAAGCTTACTTCAGCAAATTTGGGCAGCTCTCCATCCGGATTACCGGTAATAACTATGAGCGGAACCTGCTCGTAAAGGTTGTGAGTAAGATCGACCAGTTCGAGTATTTCGCGGGTTTTACCTGAATTGGACAACACCAGCAGCACGTCGTTACTGCGGATAATACCCAGGTCGCCATGCTGTGCTTCGCTGGGATGAAGGTACACGGCCGGGGTACCGGTTGAACAAAATGTAGTTGCAATATTTTCAGCTATTTGCCCCGCTTTCCCCATTCCGCTGGCAATAACTTTACCTCCTTCGGTGTGTACTTTCTGATAAATCAGATCAACAGCCTGAATATAGCTTTCCGAAACCGGGATATTCATAATGGCTTCTGATTCGTGCCTGAGCAAGGCAGTAATTTCAGTTAAGATTTCGGAATGTTCTGATGTTCCCATAAGTTATAGTTTAGCGGCAATAAATTTTTCGAGTTTCACCAGGTCTTCGGTAAATTTCCGGATTCCATCCGAAAGCTTTTCAACAGCCATGGCTTCTTCGTTATGCATCCAGCGGAAATCCTTTTCGTCGAGGTGAATTTGCTGCATCTCTGCATTTTTTGCACTTTCCGGATTCAATTTACGGACCAGTTCACCCTGGTTATTTTCGAGTTCGGCAAGCAGGTTTGGCGAAATGGTTAGCAAATCGCAGCCGGCCAGTTCAATAATTTCGCCAATATTGCGGAAACTGGCTCCCATTACCTCGGTGTTGTAACCGAACTTTTTGTAATAATTATAAATGTATCTCACCGAAAGCACTCCCGGATCCTCGGCGGCAGGAATAGAATCCACGCCCCGCTCTTTTTTGTACCAGTCGTAAATACGTCCCACGAAAGGAGAAATCAGCTGCACCTTAGCCTCGGCGCAGGCAATGGCCTGGGCTTTGCTGAAGAGCAGGGTGAGGTTGTTGCGGATTCCTTCTTTTTCGAGTTGTTCGGCCGCTTTAATTCCTTCCCAGGTGCTGGCCAGTTTAATCAGCACTTTTTCGCGCGATATTCCATTGCTTTCGTATAGGGCAATGATTTTCCTAGCTTTTTCGAGGCTGCCTTCCAGGTCGAACGAAAGTCGGGCATCCACTTCGGTTGAAACCCTCCTGGGAACGATTTTCAATATCTCGAGCCCGAAATTTACGGCAAGCATATCCATGCTCTCAGCCAGTTTGGCTTCGAAAGTATTACCCTGTTTCCGGCCATAGGCAACAGCGGCGTCAACCAGGTGTGCATACTCCGGTTTTTGCGCAGCTGCATAAATCAGCGATGGATTCGTGGTTCCGTCGATGGGTTTAAACTGAACATAACTTTCGAAATCGCCGCTGTCGGCAACTACCTGGGTATATTGCTTTAACTGTTCAAGAAGGTTCATGGGATAATGATTTTAAATGATTTTGATGTTTTATTGATCTGAGGGCTTTTTTTATATTCAATTGGGCTGAATGAAATAATCCAAAAACATGGCATTTTCGTTGTTCCCGGTTTCACCATTCATTCACGCAGCAAATTTACGGTTAAAACTTGAATAAGCATAAACCTTAAGCATGGGTCTTTAGCCACACTTATTTAAAAGCTGATGCATGCGGGCAATACAGTAAGGCAATTTCTGCCATGCAGATAGAGACCATAATCATGAAAAGGGATCAAGAACAAAACCATTCAACTTATTTTTCTTGTTTATAAGCTAAAATTAAATCCCCCTCTCAATCACCCTCTGTTCCTCCTTCGTTATCCCATAAAGCTCATAAACGAGTTCTTCAACCTGCACTCCAGGGCGGTGGAATCCTGGCTGTGCCATTTAGCCTCGAATATTACTCAAATTTTTTACTTATGAGTCGTCCCCAGGTAGATCACCAGGTACTTGATATTCTTTATATTTATTTCGTTGGTATCCTTGTAAAAGGTATCACGCAGCATATTGCATATATGGTTTTTCTGTTTGTTTCGCGTTCAATTTCGCAAATTTTATCAAGCAGGCGAATCAGGCTTGCTTTAAACAATTCAATTTCACTCCGCAGGGGATTGTGCTTCAGGAAGGCTTTGTTAAGGGATTTGCGGGGGTTATTGAAAAGAATAATCATAATATGATTTTAAAACATGACCAGCTATAACATGATACAACTTGCGTGTAATGTTATTCAAAGTAAATAAAGATATGGCTGAATGATAAATATAAAAAAACATATTTTTTTGATGAATTGCATCAGAATTCTAAAATCAGCTTTGGCCCAGGAGGTGATCAGCCGGTAAATTTTCAACATGATGCAATAGCAATCGCGAAAAACATTTTTAAAAGAAAGCATTAAAATTTGATAAAATGTTTAAAAAATCGCTGTATCCATTGATGTGCAATGATTACAGAAAATTTTGTTTTATCAGGAAATGCATAAAAACATGCATTTTTAATGATATTTCGTCCCTATGGCCTTAAATTTCTACCAAACAAAACCCAATATTATATCTCAAATGGACAGTAAAAATGCACTGTTTTGATGATTTTAGGTAAAATCCTGTGATAAATCTACCTGCTTTTAGTTTGGGCAAGGGATAAAATTTACGGAGGATTTACGATTTACTTACGGAGAATTTACGGATGGGAAATGGTGGATTTACAGATAAGCAACAGCTTAAGCACACTATATTCTACATAAAATCAGATTTCTGGACAACCCGAAGTATATGATCAATATTTGCTTATTTCAGCACGTATTATCCATCGAAAACAATTTTCGGATTCAGTTCACATCTAGTGAGCAACACTGAACAGACAAACAATTAATTGATCATTATTTAATTAATGTCTTCTGCCAGTAATTATAACTTTCGATATACAAATTATTATATAGACTTTCGCCTGCCAATCAGCAAATTATTAGCAATGATGCAATGATTGATTTAATGACATGTTTTACAAAGTATTTCTTAATTGCAAAACATCCGATAAAGGAACTTTTCTTAGCATCGCCTCAACCCAGGCAGTAAAATCAAAAATCCTCAGAATTTGTTTCTCAAACACATCCTTATGAATTTCGGCAAACTCTTTTAAAGTTCTTTCCAAAAGCTGCTCCCGTTTTTTGATACTTGCAGGTATCTGCTTACTTAAAAATTTAAAGAGAAAACGTTCAATCTTATAGTCTTTTGAAGCGTCAAGTAAATCACGTTTCATAGACCTGATTTCGTATTTGATAAGTTCAAAATCTCCAAGTTTATATAAAATCATCAGGTTTACAAGTCGTATAGTCCGATAAAGGGGTAGATGATAATAATTCTTTCCTCTGAGAATGATTTGATTTAAAAATTTGTGAGCCTTTTGATATTCGGAATTCCCAAAATAAATCAGGGATGTATACAAACAAAGTTCTGCCTGGCGTGCCGTGTTTAGTGTAAATAATTTATCATATAAAACGCCTTGATAATTTTTCATGAGCGATAAAGATGCATCAAAATCGCCACGATCTAGAAATGGAAACAATTCGTATAAGTAAATAATACAAGTCAGGTGTATTCTGAAACTACTTGACTGATTATCAATTGCCTTTAATTGATTGATAAAATACACCATTCCTTCATAATTCCTGATACCTCTCAGGCTTTCGAGCACACCTTCAAGCGTATGAAGGTAATAGATGGGTGGATTGCTCCACAAATGTTTGTTTGCTTCAAAAAGGCTATTGAGCTCTATATAAGAGTTTAGAGCAGATTGGTAATCACCAACACTAATTAGATAGTTGGATTGAAATAGTTGGTGGAGCTTGCTGATCTCAAAACAATCCTGATTTTGAGAAGCGACAATGCTTATTTCGCTGTAAACCAAATCGTTCAACTCGTCTTTTTGTCGTTGCGACCGGGCATGCCCTTTATATAAAACACGATGTTTCAGATTTTCAAAAAGAAATGATTGTTCATTAATCTTCCTCAAATATTTAAGTGCTTCGTTTATTTTGAATTGCTTTTTTAAGAGGTCCTTTTCATTCAGGTTTGGGAAATTAAGTACAAGGAGGTAATCGAGCTCCAGGCGGGCTGCCAGCAAGATCGCATAATGATTCTCGTGAATTTCGGCATATTGAATGATATCACCTATCATGCTGAAACATTCATCGAACAAAGACTTCTCAAATAAAATTCTGGCTTTCATAATCTTATTGAAAAGCAAATAGAAACTATCCTGCTCCTTTTTTAATTCGAGTATTACTTCCAGAAGTAATTCATACAGGTACTTTATCGTTGTTTCAACTGAAGCACCAGGTTTTTTCTTTAAAAATTCTGCCAGAATCGAAGCCTGAGAGAGTTCTCTGCTTTGCTCAATGATATTATACAATATCATGTAATCTGTTTTTGCTTTGTTCCGGTTAGTACGAATACTAAAAGCTCTTTTTTCGGCAAGCGTTAATGAATGTGTCAATATCATTAAGGACTGTAGCTTTGACATATGACTTTTTTTGTTAAATATTCAGAGAAACCCAAATCAATTTATTCACCCAACTTAAAACAATAAATGATCAATTCGCAATTACAATAAATCTTGAGAATTTATTCACCTTTGCCTCTTTAACCACATTATCAGTGCAAAATTACATTAATACTGTTTTAAATTACTATTATTAGCCAATATTTTCAGTATTTATTTTTCATAATGCGCTATTTATATGCTTATTGGCACTTTTAAATGAATAAGTATATCTATTTTATAATTACAGAAATTAATACATTATTGATTTTTAATGCATTCTAATGTGTATATATTTGTACCAATAAAAACCAGATAGATGACACGAGCAAAAAAAATTGTGGTTGTAGGCAGCTGTAATACCGATATGGTAATAAAAGCTGACAGACTTCCTGTACCAGGGGAAACCATTTTGGGAGGAACTTTTTTTATGAATCCCGGGGGGAAAGGAGCAAATCAAGCGGTAGCAGCAGCACGAATGGGCGGAAATGTTACTTTGATTTCCAAAACCGGAAATGATGTTTTTGGAAAGCAATCCGTGATGCTATATACTGCAGAGAACATCAAAACTGATTACATCTTTTCAGATCCCAAGCACCCTTCAGGAGTTGCTTTGATAACTGTAGATGCACAAGGCGAAAACTGCATTGTAGTTGCTTCAGGAGCTAATGCATCGCTGAGTCCGTCCGACATTGACAAAGCCAGTACTGAAATAGAAAGCAGTGACCTTATATTAATGCAACTCGAAATACCCATTGAAACAGTGGAATATGTGGCCGAGAAAGCCCAAAAAAAAGACATTAAGGTCATTTTAAATCCTGCTCCAGCAAGGGCGTTATCTGATAACCTTCTTAAAAACCTATACATTATTATACCAAATAAAAGTGAAGCTGAAATTCTTTCGGGAATTAAAGTTACCGATATCGAATCAGCAAAACTAGCTGCCAATATCATCAGCTCCAAGGGTGTAAACATAGTGGTAATCACACTTGGATCCCAGGGTGCTCTGATAAAAGAATATGACGACTTCCTTTTTGTTGATGCATTGAAGGTTGAGGCATTGGATACCACAGCAGCTGGCGACACCTTCTGTGGGGCCGTATGCGTTGGCCTTTCAGAAGGAAAATCAATACTCGAATCAGTGAAACTGGCTGCACGCGCGGCAGCAATTACAGTTACACGCATGGGAGCTCAGTCATCAATACCTTATCGTTCAGAATTATCATCTTTAGATGTTGAACACTTAAAAACTTCAATATGAAATCAATTATGTGGTTAGTAAATCAGAAATTTGGCTTTTTGAGCCTCGCACTGTCGTTCATGCTTGTATTCTCGGTAAGCATTTCTAATGCACAGGATATTCCTACTGTTAAAGTATCGGGAACTGTTTCTGACGCAGCAACTAAAGACCTTATTCCGGGCGCAAGTGTTTTAATAAAAGGCACTCAGACTGGCATAATGACAGACATTAACGGAAAATATACCTTAAATGCACCTAAAGGAGCAACTCTTGTATTCTCTTTCATAGGATATGAAAATTTCGAGGTGATAGTTGGAGCAGAGAATAATATAGACGTTAACCTGAAAGCTGTTTCTCAGGCTATTGAAGGCGTTGTGGTAATCGGTTATGGAACAACCACAAAAAAGGAAGTTACAGGCTCAATTGCCAGTGTAAAATCTGAGCAATTCAACAAGGGAGCTTATTCAAATCCTATGGGACTTTTACAGGGCAAGGTTGCCGGGTTAACAATTGTTAATCCCAATGGTTCCGATCCAATGGCAAATCCCAATATCATCCTTCGAGGTACCGGTACACTTACTTCCGGGCAGGGACCACTGGTCATAATTGATGGGGTAGCAGGAGCTGATATGAAAAATATCAGCCCCGAAGAAATTGAATCAATGGACGTGCTGAAAGACGGCGCTGCTGCAGCTATTTATGGTACTCGTGGTTCAAACGGTGTAATAATCATTACCACCAAGCGTGCTAAGTCGGGTGCACCCAGAATTGAGTACACCGGTCAGTTTTCGTGGCAGGTAGCACCCCGTATGGTTAAAAACCTGACAGCTGACGAATTCCGCACTGCAATCAGTCAATATGGCGATAGCGTCAATCTTTTTGATGCCAGTGTTGATTGGTTTAAAGAAGTTACTAATGCGAACCCTTTTAGCCAAAAACATAACCTTGCCTTTAGTGGTGGAAATGAAAATTTTTCGCACCGGACAAATATCTATATTGATCAATCGGAAGGTATACTAAAATACAACTCATCTAATAAATACCTTGTTAGAACCAATATAATGCAGAAAGCATTCGGCGATATTTTACTGCTCGATTATAACCTGAGTTATGGTATGCGTAAATATAAACCTGCTAATTATGATGTTTTTTACCAGGCATTTATCCGTAACCCGACGAGCCCTGTCTATGACTCTGCAAATGTAAGTTCAGGTGGATATACCGTACTGGATGGGAATGCGTATTACAATCCGGTTGCTATGCTGAATGAGCGGACTGTCGATGGAAAGACTATTGAAGGTACTGCTAATGTCCGCGCTACATTAAAGCTGGTTAATTTATTGAAATGGGTTAATTTTCTTTCGGTTGATCAATCAGACTATGAAACGCTTTCCTACAAAACCAGGTATTACCCAGGTGCAGAGGGTCTAAACGGTGAAGCCGAAATAGAAAACGGGAAAAACAGTTCCCTGCAGTATGAAAGTACCCTTAATTTTACGAAAACGCTTGAAAAACATACTTTCCAGGCGCTTGCCGGGTACACCTATCAGACAGAGGAGGCTAATTCTTCGTTCATGAGTAACAGCAAATTCGATGTTGATCTGTACCAGTATAATAATATCGGGGCCGGTGCAGCTATACATTCTGACCAGGCTTATATGAGTTCATACAAAGAAAGCAGTACCCTGATATCGTTTTTTGGCCGCCTGATGTACAATTATAACGAACGCTACCTGCTTGCCGTTTCGCTCCGCAAGGAGGGATCGTCACGCTTCGGCGCAAACTATAAATGGGGCTGGTTCCCTGCAGCTAGTCTGGGTTGGCGAATAAATAAGGAGAATTTTATGAACAATGTTTCCTGGGTCAACGACCTTAAACTCCGTGTTGGATATGGTACTACCGGGAACCAGGAATTCGCTAACTACCAGTCACTGATTATGATGGCATCAGCTGGAAAATTCTTATACAACGGACAGTGGATCAATAGCTATGCGCCAGTTACGAACCCAAACCCGGATCTCCGCTGGGAAAAGAAACAGGAAGTGAACGCCGGTATCGATTTTTCTATCCTGAAAAACCGTGTGAGCGGCGTTATTGATTACTACTACCGAAAAAGTACTGACCTGCTTTACACCTATCCTGTTAATGTTCCTCCATATATTTACCCTTCTCTGTTTGCCAATGTTGGTTCGATAGGCAACAATGGATTAGAAATTTCGATAAATGCGGTTGCCGTTCAAAAGCCATCTTTAACTTGGTCGACTACAGTAACGTTTAGTAAAAATAACAATAAGCTTATCAAGTTTACCAATGCTGATTTTAATTCGCCATATATTGGAACCGGCCAACTATACAATGAGTTTCATGAACAAGTACAGCGACTTTATGAAGGAAAACCTATTGGGACTTTTTATGGCCCCGTTTGGACAGGCGTTGATCCAACAACCGGCCGCGATACATTCAAAAATGAAAATGATACCACTCATTATGTTGATTATAAAAATTGGGAGCCTATCGGCAATGCAATGCCGTTCTGTATTCTGGGATGGAGCAATGCGCTTACCTATAGAGACTGGGATTTAAACTTTTCATTAAGGGCTCAGATTGGAGGCGACGTCTTGGATACCTACCGGCTGTATTACGAGAATTGGGTGGTACTCGGTAGGAATATAGTACACACTCAACTCGATAACCCTGAATTCACAGGAGTACCACAATATTCATCGAAATACATTGAAAAAGCAACTTACCTTAAACTCGATAATATATCCCTCGGATATAATGTTCCTGTTCATTTGAAATATATTTCAAAAGTCAGGGTTAATTTCACTGCCCAAAATGTATTTACCATAACCGGCTACAAAGGCCTCGACCCGGAAGTTGGGTTAAGCGGTTTAGCCCCCGGGATAGAGCCATTGAGTTATTATCCTCGCTCTACTTCAATGACTTTAGGTGTTAACGTTATTTTTTAATTAAATTAGGAACAAACCATGAAAAAGTTCAATTATATACAGGCCATTTGTTTAACCCTGGTGTTAAGCATGGTTGCATGCACAAAGCTCGACGAAACCGTATATTCTGAAATTACTATCGACCAGTTCTTTGTGAATGAACAAGCTGTATTACAGAATGCGGCACGGGCTTATACTAAACTTCAGCATTACCCTGAAGAATTCAGTCTGTGGACACTTGACGAATTGTCGAGCGACGAATTAGCTGCCCCTAAGAAGTATGATGGCTCGGTGTGGGATGGCGGACGCTGGAACGACATACAGCAGCATATGGTCCAATCAAGCAATAAAATCAATCTCTGGGCCTGGAATTCTGTTTTCCAGGGCATTGCAGGATGCAACGAAGTACTATATGAAACCGAAAATACTCCCATTACGTTTCCTGAAAAAGAACGCATAATTGCTGAAATCAAGATTTTACGTGCTTACGAATATTACTGGGCAATGGATAACTGGGGAAATATTCCTTTTGTAACTGATTTCACAAGTAAAGAACTCCCTCCACAAAAAGACCGGAAATTTGTGTTTGATTTCGTTGAGAAAGAGATTCTGGCTAACGTTGATAAACTGCAAAAAGTTCCGACTCCGGCATATTATGGCCGTGTTACCCAGGGAATGGCTTACACCTTACTGGCAAAACTATATCTCAATTCGCAGGAATGGATTGGTGTTGATAACTTCCAGAAATCATCGGATGCCTGCGATAAAGTGATCGCACTTAACAGTTATCAAATTGAAAATGATTACTTTGCAAACTTCAAAATAAAAAATGAATCATCAAGAGAGAACATTTTCGTGATCCCTTATGATCCAACCTTAACCCCTGAACTTTTTTACTTTTTTGCGCTTACACTCAACTCATCAAGTGCTGCCACTTACGGCATGACCGGCAATTCGTTCTGGGATGAGTTTGTAACTGAGCCACCTTACGTTCGGAAGTTTGCTGATAACGACAAGCGAAAAAAATCATTTATCCGGGGTCAGCAAAAAGATTTAACCGGTAAAAACATTACAGGCTTTATCTACACCGATACAATCATTAATTATAACAGTCGTAAAAAATGGGAAGGTGCCCGTATTGGAAAATATGAATATGCACTAAATGTTCTGGATTACGACAAGTACGATATGGATAACGATTTTGTACTGTTCCGTTATGCCGATGTGCTTTACACCAAACTCGAAGCCCTGTACCGCCTTGGTCGTGGTGCTGAGATGCTGGGGAATGCAGATCTTCAGAAAATCCGGACCCGTGCAGGTTTGGCTCCGCTGCAAGCCTCAGATTTAAATGATACCGAATTACTCAACGAACTTGGAAGAGAGTTCGTATTCGAAGGTCACAGAAGGCAGGATATGATTCGTTTCGGCGTATGGGGTAATTCGTGGTGGAATAAACCAAGCAGAGGTCCTAATGCAAAATTATTCCCTATCCCCCAGGATGTTCTTAACGCAAATCCTTCTCTTCAGCAGAATCCACCAATGCAAAATTAAATGAGAAAGAAAGAAACATTTTTAGTGTGTAATCTTGTGCTTGCAATGGTTTTGCTTCCGTTCTGTTCGATCGGAAGCAAAACCTACAAGATTGCTGTGAGCGAGCTACGTGATAAAATCGCTGCCGAATGGATTGGCCAGATGATTGGCAACATGTATGGTTTGCCTCACGAGAACAAATATATAGCTGAGCCTGGTCCGGAAAAATGGCCGTATGGTTATAGTAAAAGCCTCGACAAACTTCAAAAGTATGATGGAGCTTTCTCCGACGATGATACGGATGTAGAGTACATGTACCTGCTCCAGATGGAAAAGTTTGGTTCGGAGCCCTCATATTCAGAGCTTCGGGAAGCGTGGATGTATCATATCCGCGACAGGGTTTGGCTGGCAAACCGGGCAGCATTGGGATTAATGCATTTTGGCTATACACCGCCCTTTACCGGCAGTAAAGAACTGAATCCACATTGGTACCAGATAGATCCCCAATTGATTAACGAGATTTGGGCGGTAACCGCACCCGGAATGATTAACTATGCAGCTTCCAAATCCGAATGGGCAGCACGTATTACCAGCGACGATTGGGGCGTTGAGCCAACCATCTTTTACGGCGCCATGTATTCGGCAGCATTTTTCGAAAAGGACATCAATAAACTGATTCAGATTGGGATAAAAGCACTGCCGGCCAATGGCCGATTTAAGGCCACTGCCCTGGAAATGATTGCCCTGCATACGAAATATCCAACTGACTGGAAAGCTGCCAGGCAGGAAATGGCCCAGAAATATTATGTGAATGAGCCACTGATGACAAAAACCATTTGGAATGCAAATCTGAACGGAGCTTGTGCAATCCTGGCCATGCTTTACGGGGAGAACAACTTCCAGCGTACACTTGATCTTTCGTGTGCGATGGGTTTTGATGCTGATAACCAGGCTGCAACCGTAGCAGGATTAATGGGCGTAATTAATGGGATGAAAGGATTGCCAGCAAACCTGTACCTGCCGATTGATGGTTGGAAAATTCCTTTCAACGACAAGTACATTAACATTACCCGTTACGATCTGCCTGATGCAAGAATATCCGATATTATTGACCGTACACTCAAAGCCACAATTAACCTGGTAATATCAAAAGGCGGGAAATTAAGCGGGAAACCGGGCAGCCAGTTTCTGACAATCAACTCAGAAGCTGCTTTTAATGCTCCTCTTGAATTTTACCTTGGACCTTTGCCGCAAATGGAAGTTAACAAACCTGTAGATTTTAATTTTTATACTGCAGCAAACAAATCTTACAACTGGAACCTGGTTTCGGGCACTTTGCCTGCTGGCCTAAGCTTCGCAAATGGCAAAATCAGTGGCATACCTACTGTTCCCGGATATTCAAAGCTTACACTTCAGCTGGATAATGGCAAACAGAAAATCACAAAGGATTTTGTGCTGCTGGTTCGTGGTAAAAACATAGCTTCAACAGCCGATACAATTCTTGCTAATGTTCGGGAACTCAACGAAAATGTTCTGGATTCGTGCTGGTACACTTTTGGGAAGCCTATGTATGCTAAAACTGTAGACGTAATAAATGATGGAAAAACCTCCGGTGAAGGTTCGGTTTTCTACAGTTTGGCCGCTAAAACAAAGATCCCCAAGGTTGACTATTATGGCTATGGCTGGAAAACACCCCAGAAAATCAGTATGCTTGCTTTGCATACCGGCTGCCTTGAAGAATTTGGGGGCTGGTTTACATCGTTGAATGTTCAATACCTGAATAATGCCGGGAAATGGACCCCTGTTGAGAAAACAGCCATCACTCCACCATTACCGGAAACGGATATCGTCTTTTTCCAGCCTCACTTCGTCGAATACGTAATCACTTTTAATCCGGTTGAAACAAAAGCCATCCGTATCATTGGCGATGCTAAAATTGAAGGTCACTGGCATAAATACACCAAAAATGTTTCGGGGTTTACTTC
>APMI01081817.1_pt1 | contig 14617 bp, 18 predicted proteins | sample 667938 | NCBI WGS metagenome assembly APMI01 (sample SAMN01084076, study PRJNA167559) | wastewater metagenome | biome: Wastewater | place: Denmark: Ejby Moelle, Odense | collected 2011-11-28 | reverse complement strand
AGTCCGTTTTTTTACTAATGCGGCCGTTCATAGGTTAGAGACTGAGCGGCAGCAATGGCCGAATTGGACTCACTCGCCCGCCGTGCTGCATGGCCGCTGCGCCCAAATTCCTGCCGCTCACACCATACGATGCCCAACGTCCGCATACCTTCGCGATTGGACCGTTAAGACCACCGTCAAAGGTCTGCCGCGACAAGCAAAGTGGTCCCCGGTATAAGCGCCAGCGGATGGGTGACCGTCGCACAGGTGCTGGGCGCGGATCTCGACGCCCATGGACAAGCGCGCGTGCTCTATCTGGATCGTCTGGTGCACACGCCGTTCGAGTCGGCATTCGTGGGCTGGCAGGTGCGCGGCGCGGTGTCGTCAATTCTGGAGCGGGAGGGCTCAGAGAATCTAGAATCGGTGGGGCCTGCTGCGTAGCATGAAGGCATCTACCCGATTGCCACCCCGATGCCATGAACGCACCACTACCGCCCCCGCTCTCGCTGGTCGATCTCTTCGCTTCGGGCGACGTGATGCGCTCGGATATCAGCAACGAGGCCTACCACGCCGACCGCAGTTGCGTGTCGGTGTCAGGACTCAAGCATCTGCTGCGCTCGCCCGCCCACTTCTATGCTTACTTGGAGGGTGAGCACAAGGAGACGCCAGCGTTGTACTTCGGCACGGCGATCCATGCGCGCGTGCTTGAACCAGAAGTCTTCGCCGCCGAGTACGTCGTAGCCCCGGTGACGGACAAGCGATCCAAGGAGTACAAGGAATTCGAGCTGGCCAATGCGGACAAGCGGATTCTTACCGCCGAACAGTCCGTGGTCTTGGAGGGGATTGCACGCAACGTGGGCCTGCATCGTTCGGCGCACACCCTGATTCGGGCGGGACTCAAAGAACACACGCTGGTGTGGCAGGACGCGGAGACCGGCATCTGGCTCAAGATTCGCCCGGACAACCTGTGTCTGGACTTCGACACCGGCATCTGTGTTGACCTCAAGTCCTGCGAGGACGCCTCACCGCAGGGGTTCGTGCGCAACTGCGTGAGCTACGACTACGACCTTCAGGCTGCGGTCTATGTGAAGGTCCTCAGCGAGAAGTTCGGACGCCCGTTCGACTTTGCTTTCCTCGCGGTCGAGAAGAGCGAACCCTATGGCGTCGCGCTCTACGGTGCACCGCCTGACATGCTGGCGCGGGGTGAGCGGCGGATGCGTCAGGCGCTCGCGATCCTCAAGCACGCGCGGGATACAAACGCGTGGCCAACGTATCAGCCCTTGGGGGATTACGCGGTGCTGGACTGGCCGCGGTGGGCAGCTTGAATGGCGATCCGTATGGGACTTGCGCCCGTGGTTCGGGTGGCCGATGCGAATTCCATTGCGGTTGACCAACGATTACGGTGACCGCCGACCCGCGTCACTGATGGTGACCGATTGACTGGACGCGACGCCAACCGGCCAAGGGCGGGCTTTCGGCAATATCGCCTGTTCGCCTACGGCGGGACGGGGCATCCTCCACTCGTCACCACACTGAGCCAACTCTGAAGACGGTGTCCGCGTTTGCTCAGAACGTGTGGCGGGTGGTGGATTTGAAACAGGACAGGCGAACGCCTTGGGTCGGACGCGGTGGAGTGCTTCACAACGTTATGCAGCAGCGTGCGTCGGGGAGAAAAAAGAAGCCCGCGTGCAGCGGGCTCAAATCACACACAAGGAAGAAAAGGATGGAATGCGGCGAGCGCCAGCTAAGCCGCGAGTTGGCTCACCTGACGTCGGAGCTCGTCACGAGCGTGATCCAGCTTGTCCGCGTTGGTTTTTGCGGAGAGTGCCGTGCGCTGCTTGCGGCCCAAGAAGTACGCGATGCGTTCGGCATTGGCCCCAGACGGATGAGGAAGGCCATCGAGTATCCGGTTCGCGTCGATCGCGCCGCGTTGCGCGACAAAGTGCAAGGCCTCCGAGACCTTGTCGCCCAAGGGTACAAAAACCGCACGATCCAACACACGAGCCTCTTCGGCGAAACCGCGCATCAGCTCCTCGGTCAGCAACGGCGTGCGCAGCATGGACGGGTTGCCGGCGTAGTTCTTGCCGGACACGAAGACGGGATTGCGTAGCACCGAAGTAGTCTGGACCAGATGCCTTGCGTTGGCGAACAGCTCAGCGCAGCTCCCGACGCCGGCGACTCGTGACACACCGACGGAATCGAGGAGCGCAATGAGGTTCGGCCGCATCGGACCCGAAAAGGCGCCGGTCTGCTTGGCCGCCTTGAGCGTCGTGGCCACGTCCGCGCCGGCGCAGAGTTGATCGCGTGCTTCACGCAGGGCGTTGGACATTTGTGTCATCCCTGGGGTGATCCCAACGATCATGACACGTGCCTGGAGGTTGACGTGCTCGAAGGGCGCGTAACACACCGTCAGGTTGCCGTGACTCCCGATCGCGAAGCGCGTCTGGAGCCCCTCCGGATCGTTCAGATCCGAGTTCGTGAGCGCGCGAATGGCGGGCGCGAATTTCTCAATCAAGGCTGCTTGCAAGGGATTCTCCGTAAGGTTATCGAGGGCGGCGTTCCAATGGTGTGCTCAACGAAGACCCGCCAACAGAGTGGTGAACGCATTTGGGCCGCGTTCGTCCCATTCGATGCAATAGCGCCGGCCGGTCGGCTCACGTCCCTTCAGCGGGTGTGCAAAGCACCGATAGATGCTATGGGCAAAATAGCCGCTGCCGGTCTTCTGGTTGCGACCCGGAGCAATGCCGATCCCCTCGTTCTCCAGGCACTCCTGGTATTCACTGGGCGCGACCGCGACATGCAGGCGAATGAGATCGCCTTGGGCATCGACCCCTAGGGCGGTGTGAAGGACGATCGGCAGCGAGCGCCCCGGAGCCTTGAGCACGAGCCCGTAGTCCCGACGGGCCTTCTCTCCGCGCTCGGGTGGCACGGGCAGGAACCCCTTGCGCTCGGCAATTGCGAGGAGAGTGGCGACGGTAGAGTCCCTCAAGAGTTGTTTGTTGGCCATACGAGTCTCCTTTGAGTGGTTCAAACGTTCTCGGAATCACGAACCCGCGTTGGCACGAAGCGCTTGCGGCGAGCAAGCCATGTCAGAGCGTCCGCAGGCAGGACGCGCGTGCGCCCCCCGTGTTTGAAAGTGCGAAGGCGCTCTTCATCCGGGCGGTCCTGGTGACAGTAGTTGCGCACGTTGCGTTCCTGCACATCGGCAAGCAACGCAATGTCGGTAAGGGTCAGGTCGTACGCGTTGTCCGCAAAGTCACTCAACGCGACGTGCATGTAAGGCGCGTGGACGCGGTCGTCCAGCTTCCAGCGCGCCGCGAAGGTGCACAAGACGACTTCCAGCCCACGCCCTGAGACGAGCATCAGCTCGTGGTCGCGATCGCCGTCCCGGCGGCACTCTCCGATGTCCCACCCCTGAAACTCGTGGGCGTAGATCATTTCGATCCGGAACTGAATCGCGATGGTCATCTCGACCGCCATGTCGCCCTCGGGGGGCACCCCCTCGAAGGCATAGTCGTAGATGGCGCTGTAGGCCTGCCACAGTGGCGTCTCCTCGATGTGTTCGTTGATCGAGGCCAAGAACGTGTCGTCGTCCACTTCCATCTGAGAGCCGAAGTACGCCTCGGTGACCTTCTGGCGGGCAAACACGCCTCCCACGATCATGCTGCGGAGTTCAGCCTTGCTGAAGCGCAGCGGCGTGTGTTGATCGTCCCGGAATTTGACCTTTAGTTTCATCGCCCATTCCAAAACATTTGGATGGCCGGACTCTGACATGCCAATTGTGGACACGCAACATCCAATTCCATTTGATTTGGAACTTGCGCCGCAAGTGGCATGCGCGGACTGGGCGAAGGGACTCGATGCCGGACCAATCGCAATCCGAAATGCGTAGGCAACCCGCCGGTTCTGTGGAGGCGAAAAAAGAAAGCCACCTCCACGACGGGTGTCCGGAGCGGACAACCATTCGTGGGGTGGCTTGATGGACTGCTATGGTGCTACGGCCAGCGGCGGTGCGATTTCGAATAGATCACGCCCGTCTACCAGGTAGCTCGTGACGGGGATCAACAGCGATCCCGAGATCTCTGCGACCTTGCGGGCGCCGAGCTTGGTGATGGCCAACAGATCCGAGCGGGACAAAGGTCCTCCTTGGCAGGTGAGTATCTCTACAGAACCAACGCGGCGTTCCTGCGAAGGCGGTGAAACCTTCGCAACAAGGCGTGCAATGGGTCTGTGCTGCTTGAGAACCATGCCATCGATCACGTCGTAATCCGTCTTGGCGAGCTCTCGCATCGCTTTCTCGCGGCTGATCGGCGTGATGCGTGCAGGCAGCCAGGGATCGACGATCTCGATCAGATAGACCGCGCAGCTGGAGATGGAACGCAGGATCGCGGCAACCGCGGAGTGCTTCTCGGGTAAAACGCCAATGCGTTCGAGCTCCGTGCCGTGCTCGCGCAGGACCCAGAGAAAGCGTACGCCCGGCGCGCAGTGATGCCTGAGCGTGGTCTTGTCGTGGCGGTAGAAATCGTCCTTGTAGGCCTTCAACCAGGGCGAATCGGGCCGCTCGACGATCCGTTTGAGTTGCTCGAACACAGGCAGGTTCTGGGACATGATGGCTCCTTAAGAAAAGACAGGGCCAACACGCCCCTTGCGGGGGGTGAGGCCCCGCAGGGTGAAAGTCGTCCAGGGCGGACGATGAGGAAAGACTTCAGGCTTCCAGGCGCTGCAGCAAACGACGGCGCTCCGCAAGGCAGCGCTCGGCACGGGTCCGGTTACGCTTGTCCTGCGGGGTCGCTGGGTTTTGAAGCAGTGTCAGGCGAGCACTGAAGTGATCGATCTCGCGCAGCAGACGTGCGCGCTTTTGTTTCCATTGCCAACTCGTGAGTGCCATGGGCATTCGATCAGGCGATGTGAAACAGGCCTTGCTGCATGGCCGGGCGTACGCTCAGATCAGGGAACTCGAGAACATGCTCGAACGATGCGAGCAAGTGCTCACTCCCGGCAGCCTGAAGCGCAGCCATCGTGGTGCTGACTTCCCGAACGGGTGGCGCGATCCCGAGGGACCTTGCGATCTGTTCGAACGAGGGCATCAACCAGTTGCCCTCACTGACACGCAAGCGCAGCGTCTGGTCGGTCGGCAACAGCGGGCAGCGGGCAAGTTCGGCGCGAAAACGCCGGATCAAGCCTTCTGCCACACCGGGGCAACGGCGCTCCATCGGTGCGACATACCGACGCATGAATGCAGCGATCGTCGAATACGCCCAGCCGGTGCAGCTTGCCTCCTCGCCGATGACCAAGACATGCAGCGGTTCGATGGAGTGATGCAGCGGCAGCTGGTACACGGCCACGCTGGAAGTATCGCCCTGTAGCGCGAGGGGTACAGGCAACGCGTCCTGCGAAACGAACGCCGAGCACTGCCCCACCTCGAAGAGCCGCCACGGATAGACCGAGGGCCACTTCTGTTGAAGGACCTGCGCGACCACTTCGAGTGCAAACGGCTCGCGCGCATCGAGCGTGACGATGTCAGCGTTGGATGTGCGCTGCAGTTGCAAACCGCGGGGCCACAAGATGCGCTCGATGTCTGCACGACGATCCGGGTCGATCTGGTAGAAGCCGGTACCAAAGCCGAACACCAGATGGCTGATCTCCAGCGTGCTCGCCTGGGCGAACGCCTCGCGCCAGTGCTTGAGATAGGAACTGGGGGTCGCGTTACGACCGGGCTCCTGCAGACAACCGCCTTCGACACTGGCACTGATGTGCACGACGAACTCGCGTGCGGCATCGATGTCACCAAAGAAGATGGCGGACCAACGCGGGTGGTGGGGACAGACGTTGGATTCGTAGGTCTCCTCGAACAGTGCAGCGAAGAGGCGATTCGAACCGGTGTCTCGCGCCAGGGCGACGCGCTTGCGGGTGGAAAACGTGGTGCTCATGAGAATCTCCAAAGAAATTCGGGGGCACCACGTCCCTGAGGGACAGTGTGCCCCCATTGGGAAAACCGGCCCATGCAGCGCCGGTAGAGATGTCCGCGATGTCGTTGCGGAACACGCCTGAAACATGCGTCAGGAACGCAGAAAGACGGACTTGTTGCAGCACTCGATCCGGATCGGACTAAGCGCTCCAAAAAGCCCTCTCGTAGAGGGAAGGGAAAGCCGTGGAATCAGCCAGGTTCGAGGTAGCACAGGCATTCGAGCGCGCAGCCGAGCAGGTACTCGCGGGCCTCGGCTGGGTTGCCGGGGTGACGCGATTGCTGCCAGTAGCTGAGCGCATCGGCGAGCGTGAGCAACTCGGGCGAGGCATGACATATGGTTTCAAGGTCGGCTTGCAGTCGCACTGAGAGCCAGCCGAGATCCTTTAATCCCACTTCATGATGCGGCACCGGTCCGATCGGACAGTGGTCGGCAATGGCGTGGGCGATCGCTTTCGCGATGCTCTGCTCATTGGCGTCCAGGGTCGCGGACGGCGATGGCGTTGCTGGGACTTCACCCAGAAGGCGATTGAGGGTGTGCAGATCAGCCATAGGACACCTCCTCGTTTCCCCGACCGATCTTCGTGAGCACGTCGTTCCAGTCGACGCTTTTGGCGTCTCCCAGCTCGAGCGCCGGCAGATAGACCGCAGCCTGAAGCCCACGCGACCACATCCGCTCCACCAGACGCTGCGCAACCTTCTCTCCGGTGAGCGAACGGTCCTTGTCCGCGAAGACCAAGAGGCGTTTGACATCGGGAGGTGGTTCAAAGGCTTCGAGGAAGGGCGCTGCCACCGCGGACCAACAGGGCACGCCAGTCAGAGCAGTTGCCGAGAGCGCCGTTTCGATGCCTTCGGCAACACCCAGGATGCCGTCGCGTGGTGGCGCGAGACGGATCGCCGCGCCCAGAAGTGTCGTACCCGGTGCGACCTCCATGTTCTTCTTTGCGTCGGGCAGATTGGCCTTGTCGCCCGCTTCGGTGAGATAGGTGCGATGCACCGTCACACGGGAACCGGCGACATTGACGACGGCAGCAATCATCGCCGGGAAATAGCCGATGAAGACGCCGTCCTCGTCGTGGTAGGCCAGGGATGGGTGAAAGCGCAGCACATTGGTCGAAGGCACCTGCAGACCGCGGCTTTGCAGGTACTTGCGCGCCGGTGCAGCGACATCGTGCGCGAGCGCAATGCCGTTGTGCCACACACGGTCGTGACGCTGCTTTATCTGCTGCGCTTCGACCGGCTTGGGCTTGCGGGGACGTTCGGGAACCGGCGCGATCTCTGCGGCAGTGCCTCCCAGGTGAGCATCGAGTTGCGTCAATGTTTCCGGGAAAGACCAACCGCGAGCGTGCTGGATGAGTGCAAACCCATCATGCCAGGCACCGCAGGTACAAATGGCACGACCGTGGTCGGCAACATCCTTGAACACCCGGAAGTCGCGCTTGCCGCCATGGAACGGGCAGGTAACGTGACGTCCGGGGCGATCGAGCGCCTCAGCAACCTCGGGAACGAAGGCACGCAGAACTGCGTCCCAACGCCCTTCGAGTTGTCGCCGAAGCCGCTCCAGATCAATGCGAGACATGGAACACCTCCTTGGGAAACAGGGGACGCTCCACGGGCCACGGGGGCCTTACGGAGGCCCCGGGTGGGCTTAGAAAACGTGCGCGCAGGCACATGTAGCGGGTTGTCGATTGCGATGACGTGGCAAACGAAAAGCGACGGGTCGAACCGGACCAGGGAAAGCGGTCTTGCTCAAACGGACGATTTGAGCGTTTGAGGCAAACGGCTCTGGATTTGGGCGATGGCGTGAAGAGCGCTTGACCGAGACAACAGCGACGGCAGTGGACGATTCGAACGGCCTTTCCGGGACGACCGGGGTTCAGGCGTCTTGAAAAGGCCTCCGGAGGAGGCGAAAAGGGATATGGCGACCGTCAGCGAAGCGATGTCGCAAGGTCAGCCAGTCAAGTCGGAAACGCGTTCCGATCGGACAGTATGGGAGTCGGCGAGATGCCGACGAGGGAGCCGTTACCCGAGCGGGTTGCGGTTGCGCCGATACATGCGTTCGAGCTTGCTCGTGGCGCTGGTGTAATCAATCAGCCAACAAAACGCCGCGAGCACCAAACCTAGGGCAAGCACAACGAGACTGTATGTGATTGAAAACGTCATGGAAATTACCGTGAACATCGTGGGTCTCCTTAATTTATAGCAGAAGGGCACGAGGCAGACCAATTTACGTATCAACCCGAATCGCGACGGCGATTGAGGCGGTACGGTTGACGGCGGGCATGGCGATCGGCGCGGGATTCAAGCCAGGTCGCGATCGTGCTGAACACGGCAAATACTGTGGACGCGATCAGAAACGCGAGGACAGACCGTCTCCAGTCTTGGGAACCGTTCGCCCAAGCGTCGATCATCGTCACGATGGTAGGGGACGGCGCGAGCTTGCGAAACCAGCTTGCGATTTCGCGAAACCAGCGTTCGGCGGTGGAACTTTTCATGGAACTCTCCTGTGACATGGCAGCGAAGAGTCCACGCCCCAGTGGGGTGAGAACACCCGCAGTGGGACAAAAAAAAGCAGCCGATGGCTGCTCAGGGAATGCGTCTTGATAACGACAAGACGAAAAACGCTCGCGAGATGGCACGAGAACCAGAGGCGACAGACCGAGGTCTTTCCACAATGTCCTGACGGGACGCTCAAACGTACGGACGTGACGAATCCGGGCATTGAGGAGAAACCTCGAACAGAGTTCGGTGGTTTGCTCCAGAGTAGGACGATCGATGGGAACAAGACATCGAAGAATCCAACTCTAATACGAATCGCAAGGCGATTCGGGTGATAGCCAGTCACCAGGGAGAGGGCCGTTCTGTCTGCGTGGCGGGCAGATCTGCAAGTCGGAAGACTTGCGCGAACTTGCTTGAAATGTTGCAGGCCAAAACCGGCAAGATTCGCAAGCAATGAACTGAACAAAGCCAGTTCAGGCGAAGGATATGGACTGCGTGATCAATGCGAGTCTGAAGTCGCAAGAATCAAGCTGTTGAAGGCTAAGAAGCCGACAACCGCAGGCCAGAGTCCTGTCCAAAAGAGGACAGGAAAAGCGTCTTAATATCGGAAAGACGAAAAACGCCGATTAGGTTGGATCGGGACCAAAGAAGACAATGTCCACAAGGGACTTGCTTTCAGCATAAACAAAGCCCTGATCGGTGCCAACGGGTTTTGGGTGTTGTGCAAGGTTTGGCTGGTTCCGGGTGTCACGCCCTTGCGTCGAGGGGCGCTGTGCTTTGACCCACCGCGAGAGGCGAAATGAGCAGCGCCACTAGTGTAGCGATCAGTCTTCGGTTCATCTCCATACCAGTATTGACGCGGCCTGGCTAACGTGGCGCTCACCCGGGATGAGCGATTTCAAAGGCCAAGGTTAGATGGACTGCTGGGTTGCGGGTTGTTTAAGCTTGCGGGGTACGCGAAGGGCACGTAGAGGATGAAACCGTCCTACGTCCTGCCCAAGCGGCACAAACAATCTGCAGATGCGGATGCGCGCTTGTAACTGATTCCAGCCGGCGTGCGTCTGGCTGCATTGCTCAACGCGGCACTCGATCCTAGGTAGTTAGGACTCTGGCTCACTTAGCATGACCAAGAAACTCCTTCTCGTTGACTATGAGAACAAGCAGAAAGTCGACCTGTCTTCTCTAGATGACTCGTTTAGAGCCATCATCTTCGTAGGCGCCAACCAGAACCCACCGAAGGCATCGAGGAAGCCAGCCACGGCGCACAGGTTCAGCCGCGTGGACTTCTTAAAGATTTCCGGTGCTGGGAAGAACGCATTGGACTTCCACATAGCCTTCGAATTGGGACGCACCTTCGAAACGGCACCCGATACTCAATGCTTCGTTCTAAGCGGCGATAAGGGCTTTGACCCTCTGCTGAACCACCTCAACAACTGCGGAATGAGCTGCCGAAGGATCGAGAGCATTGCCGAGCTTGGATCAGTCCTCGGCGCAGTCCCCGCACGGGTTTCCGAAGCTGTCTGTCCTCTCTGCAAGAAGGCCAGCACCGTTCCTCACCATGGGGGGCACTGGTGTTCAAATTGTGGCCGGTTCGCCGTCCCGGCAGATCCCAAACTGCTGCCCTCCAGACAACCCGAATTTCAGGCGTCGCAGCGTTGGCAGCCGCGACCGTTCAGCGAGCTTCTGCGCGCTGAACAGGCTCATTCAGACCTTCCCGTGTGTGGTTGGTGTCATCAGCGGCAAGACATGACGGGAGGCATCTACGATGACGGTGAGTGGATGTGTGGAAACTGCATCGCCAGCTATGCCAGATAGAAGCGAGGCCCAAGCTCCTTCCGACTGCGCTGAAAAGGCATTTGCTGTGACGAAAGGCTCTTACTTAGACCCCCTTCCCGCTGACGTCGATATCAGTGAGATGCCGAGAGGGTCGGTCTATCAGCTCGACAAGTTCGGAGTGACCCGCTCACGGACGTCTGGTCCTCTGCCGCTGTGTGCAACTGCGGGAACACTCACACTCTTGACACCGGATTTTGGCTACATCGGCAGAGTCATTCCTTGGCACTCGTCGCCTTTTGTTATGGGTGATTCTCTGCTCAAGGAATACAACAGTTTCGACGGGGCACTTTCTCTAATCGCTGACAAAAAGGCGGACGGGTTCGACTACCGAACGCTTTTAACGGAGCCGCTGTCAGTGGATCCGATGTATCTGTATCAAGGCCCTTCATACAAGGCGCTGATGAAGCAGCACTTCCAAAAATACAACTTTATTTTCGTTAGAGAGGGTACGCGTGCTTTTGGTGTTCATTTTGGCGTTTTCGTACCACCCCGCTGTTTACCGGTGCTGAGCGTATGGGTGTCAACGCGCCCTAACGCTTCGAGCAGGGTCGCAACCTGCTCTCTAAACTGCTCAACGAGTCGTTCCTGCGTGTCCGATCTCGTCTTCTCGGTGGCGACTAGCAATTCGAGGGCTTGCTTCTGGGTCTCCAGCGTCTCAGCACGCTCGACAAGCGTCTGACGCGCTTGGTCCAACGCAAGCTTTGCTTGCTCAGCCTCCGCAAGCCGGCGCTCCGCCTCTTCACGACGATGTTCGGCCGCTTGCAGCAAAGTCTTTGTCTGCGCGAGCTCACGTCCATCACGTTCGGCAAGGTGCAGATCGTGTTTTGCACGTCCAAGCTCATTGGCGAGGCGGGCCAATTCCTGATTGGCCGACGCAACCGCGTGCTGCTGTCCGATGAGTGCTTCGCCCACCTTGTGCAGCTCGTGTTGCAGGTACTGAACTTGTTGCTCGTGCTGCCGAAGCCCTTGATCGCGTTGCTCCTTCGCGGCTTCGCGAAAATGCTCAAGCGATCGGCGTGCGTCTTGGTACTTCTGATCGAGCGATTGATGGTGTTTCCTCTCCGCTTCCAACTGGTCATGCACATCACTGACCTGCTGTTCGAGTTGGGCACGAACGATTGTTTCCGCACGCAGACGTTCAAGTGCTGCGGCGTGCTCCGTCCGTTCGGCGGCGAGCGCGTCGTGCGCCTGTTGCAATGTGAGGCGAAGCGCATTCGCTTCATCCTGGACGACTTGGAGCTCTGCCTTGGCACGCTGCTGCTCGGCGGAATGCCGCGTTGTCAGCGCCTCGATTCGCTCTTCTGCTTCCACGTGAAGGCGTTCGGCGAGCCGAGCCACGAGACTCTGCAAGGCTTCACTCACCGCCACTTTGGCCGCTGAGCTGCCGCCCTCTTCCTCTTCAATTTCTTTGAGGTAGCGATAAATCGTTGCTTTGGAGCCAGTATCTCCAAGCTCCGTTCGCACCGCATCAATGGACGGGTAACGCCTCCGTGCAATGAGGTTGTTGCGCGCACGAATCACGTCCGCCTTGTAGATGCCGGCTCTTGCCATAGGTCACCTGATTATTCCGTACTACGATATGTATTATCGTAGTACATACTACGCGGAAGATAAAAGCGCCCTCAATAACGCCAAAATTTGTGATCGCATAATCCGGGATTATCGATTGTGAGGGGCAAAATCGTTGCGGTTTCGCTGGTGGTTGCGTACGCATGCGCTGGCAAGGCTGACCGCCGCCTTGGTCATGCTTGGCCGGGGAATGCACGGTTCCAGTTTCAAAAAGCCACTTCATTCAACTGTGTGCGAAGCGCGAACGCAGTGGATTCAACCAGGGCAGCATGGTGCTCAACCACAGTCCCCGGACCGTTCTCGATCCTTAGCGGTCGGTCAGCGCCATGGCAGTCGGCTCGCGTACGTCAGCTAACGAGCGTCGAGGCACTCATCGACATCCGGCCGCCAGCGGTCATCCGCATTGTCTTGTCTAGTGGCTGCATCCGATGTCGAGCGGCCGCTCGGATGTTGAGGTGAAGGAGATGCGGTGATCCTCATGCGGCCATCGAAGGCCCATGGCCGGGGTGCTTGCATGATGACTTTCTTACTGGAGCCGATTTCGAATGGCGGGTTCGCCTGTCCTCTGGAACTCGGCCGGCCGTACCTGAGGCGCACAAGTCTCTTGACCTTCCCTCCGTGGCAATCCTGACACTGTGGGTCCACCTCAACTGAAAGGAGTCCACCATGGAGTTCCGTCTCAACAACATGACGTGCGGCGGCTGCGCGCGATCCGTTACCAAGGCAATTCAAGCGATCGATCCCCACGCCGACGTCGCCACCGACCCGCCAACTCGAATAGCCAGAGTACGTACGTCGCTTTCAGAAGATGAGATCGTGTCGGCCTTGCGGAGCGCAGGCTACCCCCCGCGCGAATCGCTGTGAGCGCCTCCACACGGGCTCGAACAGCGGGCTAAGCCTTGGTGCAAGGCGGGCCGATCAACGGCCCGCCCCCGACCGACATGTTGTGCGATCCGCTCTGGAGCTGTTGGCGATGCGCGCATCAGCAAAGCGCAAGATCAGCGCTTCGATCGGACGACCTCATCCCGATCGCTCCACCTCGTCGCTTGCGTACGGAGAGCGCTACAACTGCTCCGAGATCTGGAGCATAGGCCCCAGTCCGGTACCGAAACGGGCAATTGCCCCACGATGTTGCTGCAACTCGGAGTAGGAAAGGTAGCGAATCCCGAGTTCGGCAACGCGCGAGAAGGCCGGCCGATTCAGTTGTTGGCGCACTTCGTCGCGCCGGCTGTTCGGCGCCACTAGAAACAGCACGCTTGAGGCGCCGAGTTCGGTTCCCAAGGCGAGGTCAAGCATACGAACGATGCCGGAGTAGATCGACGTCGAATGCTCAACTTCGAAGGCCGCTGCGACCCGGGCACTGGCTCGCTCAAACCACACTACGTCGATCAAGCGAACCGCTTCTGCCCCACCATCAAAGCCGGGCGGCAGCTCAGTCAGACAGTCGGCGCCCAGCACGCCATCGGCGTAGGCTCGGCCACGATCATTCGCTGCGATCCAGACGTCAAATCCCAGCGCATGACCCAAATCGCGAAGCCCTCCCTGGATCTGCGTATGGGTGGTGTCGCTCTCCCGCTCGGCGGCCCACACCTTCTGCATGGCCGCGGATTCTTCACGAACCCGGTCGAGATCGGCCCTCCAGGCGCGAAGCGGTGCTTCATCGTCGGCAAGGGGCGGTGCCGTGAGGCGGCCGCTACCCACGTCGAACAGCAGTCCTGCAACGGCCCCCAAGTCGTTCGACAACTGCGAGCGATGTGCCCCATTCAGACGAATCGCCCCATCACGCATTGTCAGGTAGTGGTCCCACCGTCCCAGTTTGACGTTACCGCCGGTCACCGCGTTGTAGCCGCGCACGATTGCCGTGTTGAACGGCAGCACCAGCGTCGGATGGATGAAGTACAAGAGATTCGCAACAGCAGGCCCGAGGCCCTTGATCTTCAGCGCGTCGATCTTGCGGATCGCCTCCAGCACCGCCTCGGCCGTATTGCAGCAGTTGCACGTGTGCAGCAGCCGGCCGAAAGCCTTCTGGTTTGCGGCGTTCTCATAGATGTCGGGAATGCGCAGCTTGGGTTTCCATAGGAAGGCATGGTCGGCGCCTTTGAAGATCTGTCGCTGTTCGGCGACCGAGCCCACAACGGTCTCCAGCGCGGAGCCGCGGTAGGCATTCCCGAACCGACCCGCCTCGATCTCCTGCACGACTTCGGCGATGCCACGTCGGATCGAGCGGAAGTTCTTAAGTCGTTCTTCCCAGAGAAACCAGCTGTTGTAAGTGCTGTGCGGATCTTGTTGCCAACGCTCGATGAGCAATGAGAGTTTGTCGTGCATCGTCCTCAGTCCGCAGCGGATGCGGCTCCGTATATGGCGAATCGGGCGGCACGGCGCCGTCCTGAGGCTGCGACGATACGCGCGCCGTCGTTTCCGTGGGGGCAACCAGATCAGATCGCTTCACCCACCCGGGCTCGTGACGCAGCTCGCATTCGAGGAAGGCCCGCATCTACCCCCGGCTCGGGTCCCTGAGGCGACTTGGCGCCCGATCACACGGGCGCCGTTTTGATGAACCGAGCCCGAGGACCGCAAGCCTTATCTGTTTTGTCGGGACGACCTGCTTGGGCCGGGGGCCCGGTTACAGCACCCGACCTTCGCTTGCTGATGTCGCTCGCGGTTCTCGGCCATCCAGACCGAGAACCGCGCCATCCACGCTTTCACGCGCCTGGGGATCATGCCTGGGCGATTGCCCGGGTTGTGCCGCGCGCTGTCTCCCGCCGCAGC
>APMI01013618.1_pt1 | contig 14627 bp, 10 predicted proteins | sample 667938 | NCBI WGS metagenome assembly APMI01 (sample SAMN01084076, study PRJNA167559) | wastewater metagenome | biome: Wastewater | place: Denmark: Ejby Moelle, Odense | collected 2011-11-28 | reverse complement strand
CGAGGAGCCATTGGACGCCGGCGAGCTGATACCCCCGCAGCGTCGCCGTCAGGCCCGCCACCGCCAGCGAGTCCGTGAGGGTCAGCGCGGAGCGCAGCCGGTCTGTCGTGGCCTCGGCGGTGAGGACGTGCGCCCCGTCGGGAGTGAGCGCGCAGTGCCCAGCGACCGGCAGAGGCACCCGCGCGTCGGGTCGGCCGGCCAGCAGCGTCCAGGAGCGCAGGGAGCCGCCGTCCTGCGGGCTGGGTTGGCGGCCACCCAGCCAGGCCCATCCTTCGCGCAGGGCAACTTCCAACCCGCGAACCTCGCGGGCGATGACCTCCCCGTTCTCGGGGACGGCCAGCCGCATGGTCGCGATGGTGCCGGCGGGCGCGGCGATAGCCGCATGGTCGCGATGGTGCCGGCGGGCGCGTCGAACAGCGGGTCCGGGGTGTGGGCTGACCACAGGAACCAGCTGGCGCGCTCGGGCACATAGGTCAGTTGCGTCCGCTCGGTCACGACGTCCGGTCCAGCAGGGACTGGGTGTCGTGCAGGCTGGCCTCGATGAACCGTGCGATCACCGCCCGCTCTGCCGCGGTGAACGACGCGAGGGTGGCCCGGGTCTGCGTATCGAGTCGTCCGTAGCGGGCCAGCATCTGCTCGCGTGCCTTGGGGACGGCTTCGATGAGAACTCGGCGCCGATCGGTGTCGTCGCGCACTCGTTGCACCAGGCCGGCCGCGGTGAGCCGGTCGATCATGTGGGTGATCGCACCGGTGGTCAGCCGTAGCCTGCGCGCCAGCTCACCGGCCGGCAACGGGCCGTCCACGATCACCTCGTGCAGGCACGACAGATCTGACGGGCCGATGCCTGCCTCCCGGGCGATCACCTCGTTGACCGCGTCCACCGCCGACAACCACGGCGGCAACAACCGAGCGATCCGCTCCACGACGTCGTCATCTTCCTCTGCCATCACTCCCAGTGTAACCCTCACTGACTCAGTATCTGAACTGTTCAGGTATCCTACCCGGGTGCGCTCTCGGAACCTCGGCCTCGTCGCGATCCTCCTAGCGGCCTTCGTGGACCTGTTGGGGGTGACGATCGTGACGGTCGCCCTGCCCTCGATCACCGACGACCTGGCGGCCAGCCCCGCGCAGAGTCAGGCGATGCTGTCGGGGTACACCCTGACGTTCGCGGTCGGATTGATCACCGGTGCTCGCTTGGGCAAGCGGCTCGGGTTGCGGCGCGCCTTTGTGATCGGAGTGGCCGGCTTCACCCTCGCCTCGCTGGCCTGCGCACTGGCGGGTGCGGCGTGGGTGCTCGTGCTCGCCCGGGTGGTGCAGGGGTAGTTCGCCGCGCTGATGGTGCCCCAGGTGCTGGCCTTCATTCAGCTCATGTACGACCCCAGTGAGCGGGCCAAGCCGATGGCGGCCTTCTCCGCTCTGCTGGGCATCGCCGCAGCGGCGGGGCCGATCCTCGGCGGGGTGCTGATCGCCCTCGACCTGTTCGGCACCGGCTGGCGCGGAGTGTTCCTGGTCAACGTTCCGATCGGTGTGGTGGTGGCCGGGCTGGCCCTGCGCGCCTTGCCGCCAGCTCGCGCGGATGGCCACGTCAGGCTCGATCCGGCCGGCTTGGCGCTCTCGGCGGCCTCGCTGTTCCTGATGATGTGGGGGCTGGCCGGGCTGGCCGACACTCAGACGCCGCTCGTCCAGGTCGCCGTCATCTCGCTCGGCCTGGTGCTGTTCCTGGTGTTCCTGGTCCAGCAGCGGGCCAGCGACCGCCGAGGAGGGCAGCCGCTGGTCCCGCTGGCCTTGCAACAGCGCAGTACCTTCCGGTCCGCCGTGGGGGTCCAGATCTTGTTCTTCATCCCCGTCATGGGCTTCTCCCTCGTCATCACCCACTACGTCCAGACCCACCTGGACTACACCGCCCTGCTCGCGGGGCTCGTCGTGCTGCCCTGGGCGCTGCTCACCGGGGTCGGCGCCGGGGTCGGGACCACGGTGCTGCTGCCGCGGATGGGCCGCCGGGTGATCCACATCGGGCTTCTCACCATGAGCCTTGGCATGGCCCTGGTCGTCGCGGTCGTGCTCCTCGCCCCGGCAGGGCCGGCGTTCTGGCACTTCCTGCCCGGCAGCGCCATCGGCGGCCTCGGGATGGGCCTGGTCGTCGGCCCGCTGACCGAGATCGCTCTCTCCCGGGTGTCGCGCGAGCACGCATCCGAAGCGTCCGGCGTGTTCAACAGCGTCGGTCAGCTCTCTGCCAGCTTCGGATTCGCCACCGTGGGCAGCACGTACTTCGCCATCGCGGCCGGCGCGGCCGGGCCCTCCGACGGCCTCTACAGCGACGCTCTGAGCGTCGCTTTAGGCGTCGGGATTGGTGCCGCTCTCCTCGCCGCCGCGGTCGCCGTCCGCCTGCCCCAGCGCCACATCAACTCAGCGAACCAACCCACGGACGTCGACGTTGACCGATGACCACGACGCCTGCTCCGGTTGACGATCGGCAAGCGGGTGACACCGTCGACAGGGTCGATTGTCATGCTGCCGCTGCGCCTCTCACGCGTCAGTTTGTCGGGCTCACGAGGCGTTCGACTTCAGACAGGGCTCTGGTGAGCGGAATGCGCTCCTGCTCGATCCGGCGGTGGCCAGAGTGCTCGGGGTGCAGCAGACGCAGGTACACCTCGAGCTCGTCGGCTCGGAGGTGGTCGACCACTCGCGGTGCGCCCGCCACGAGGTCACGTCCGTTCTGGTCGTGGTTCGTGCCGTACGGTTCGAACTCCTCATACGCTGCAACGTTCATCAAGATCGAATCGAGGTCTCGATCGAAGTCGATGCGGTAGCCGTTGAGGATCTCGTAGCCGTCGCGGTCCATGTCGCCCCAGTAGACGACCAGGGGCGCTTCTCTGATCCAAGGGAAGGACGCCACGGTGCGGCCTCCTCTGCCGACGCCCTCCACAATGAGGCCTCCGGCCAGCTCAGGGAAGTGGATGGCAGTGTCCTTGTTCTCGGAGATGACGACCACCTCGGGCTGGTAGGCCGGTGCGAACGTATCGCCCACTGTCGCCGAGTCGTGCAGCCTGCGGCCATCGGCTCGGTGATCCGGATCGAGGTAGGTGAAGTGGATTCGCGCAGGATGGTTCGCCAACAGGCCAAGGTCGTCCAGCCCAGTGAGCGCGAGCACGGCTGCACGATGCGCCTGCAGCCACTTGGCGTGAACGCCGGGAATCGGCACCTGCCGAGGCGTCAGGCCCCGTGCCAGCGATGGGTCAGCTCGATACCAATCGACGACTTTTAGCAACAGCGCGAAGTCGATGTCTGCGTAGCCGTCGACGAGCCGCAGGATTCTGCCGGCATCGGCCCGGTCAAGGGTACGGCTGCGGTCCAGCAGCACTGCGAGGCGCTCCCGCCCACGTGCCAACCGCTCCTGCCAACCCTTCCCGACGATGGTTGCGGCCTGGTCGACCGACGTGAGCAGCACGTGGGTAGGCACTACTTGCCGTGTACCGCCCTTGGCGATGCGCGACGTGTAGGTCAGCTCGACGCCATGGCCCCTAGCCCATTCCTGCCACGTGACGGTCAGCGCGTGGATGGCGGCGTAGTCGGCCCGCAGGTCAGCACTGGCCGCACGGCCTAGCGGGAAGGCGTGCGGGAACGCCGACGTGGCGCCTTCTGTAGCGCTGACGATCTCCGAGTGCCAATGGTTGACCAGCCGGCGCTCCATGTCCTTGGTGACCGCTGCAGGCGTCTTCACGACGAGCCCTGCTGCTGCGCATCGCTCAACTCGCGCACGAACGAGTAGCCCTTGGGACTCTTGGTCACGGTGAGCAGCAGATCCATGTACGGCTCCAGCGCGGTGACCTGCCCAAGAGGGGCGCCGATGATGAGTTGGAAGCCGAGGTTCTGCCAGGCCGTCACCGCACGCCCGGCGAACTCGCTGTCGGACTTGATGAAGCCCTCGTCCAGGAAGACTGGCGCGAACCGGGGCCTGCTGCGCGACTCGTCGCCCAGTTGGTAGCGCAGCGCAGCGCCGACGATGAAGGCCACGAGCTCCTGGGTCTCGCCGCCGGACTTGCCGCCGAGCGAGTCGTAGGTCGCGATCTCATGGCCGTGCTGGTCGACGCACACGGCGTTGATGACCACGTGCTGGCGGACGTCGAGGTAGCCGTCGCGCATCGACGTCGATTTCTTGGTGTGACCGGGCGGGATGCTGATCTTGGTCATGAACTCGCGCAGCCTCTTGAAGCGCGACTCGACCTCCGCGTCGGTCAGTTCGAGAGCAACCCCCGAGGACAGCTTGCGCAGGTCGCGCTTGAAGTTGGAGACGTCCTCGCTGATCATCCGGCGGTGTTTGATCTGGAGGTGACCCTTGCCGCCGAAGGGCAGCGTCGCCAGGATCGCGTTGATCGGCACGAGCCGGTCCTCGACGTCCTCCATCGCTGTGTCGAACGCCTCGTTGAGGGTGAGCAGGTCGTTGCTGGACCATTTGGCGAACTCCAGACGCCACTTGTTCCGCCGCTCGTGCAGTCCCCCGGTCTGGATCCGGTCGAGGATCTCGCGATAGCCGTCGGCCGAGGCGATGCTCGTGCCGAGGTTGTTCTCGGTCCAGCGCGCCTTGTACTGCTCGAACATCGACTCCATGGCGCGCACGGTGCGGTCGCGGCTCTGCCGAGCAGTTGCGCTCTCATCGCGCAGTCGCTTGCCCATGGCGCGCATGTTCGAATGGAAGGACCCCAGACTGGTGACGTCCCAGTTGGCGGCGAACATCTCGTCGAGATAGCTCTGCTGCTCATCGGTCACGTGAGCCGATTGGGCGTCGTCGATCGCATCGATGGCGTCCTGCACGGCGTCCTGCTCGGAGGCGAGGTCACCGTGCTGCTTTGTCAGCTCGGTCAGTCTGTCCTCGTCGAGGACCTTGGTTCGGTTGGCCTCCTTGTGCAGGAGGCTGACCTTTTCTTCCTCGGCCTGGAGTGCGTCGAGGATCGAGTTGGCCGCCCGCAGCTTCGCGATCTCGGCTTCGAGCTCCTCGATCCGGCGTGCGAGCCCGAGGTGATCGATGTCGGCCCACCTGGCGTTGGCGACGTAGGTGTGGGCCTCCTTCTGGGACTGCAGGCTGGCCGAACGAGCGCGGAGCTGCTCGATCCTGCCCCGCACGGCCCTGATCGCGGGTTCGAGGGCACCGAGCTCAGCTTCGATGTCCGTGAGGCGCCGTTCATTGGAAAAGCCGATGATGTTGCCGTCGTGGGACTCGCCGTGGGCGCCCTTGTCGCCGTCGCGCGTCTGCCCCGTAAGGGTGACCATCGGCTCGCGGTCGTTGAGCTGGCTGGCGTTCTCGACGCACCGGTGGTCGGTGCCGTGAGCGGTGACCCTGTCCTGGACCCAGGCAGAGAAGGGCGAGTCCTTGAAGGCGAGCTTGCCCGAGACATAGGCCTCGTCGCAGGGGAACTCCTCGTGGGCAGCCAGGTCTACGCCTTGGAAGCGGATACGTGGCGTGATCTTGATCGGATCGATGGCAGCCGAGAGCCGCTGGCGCGCATGCCGATCGACGAGCACCGTTCGTGCGATCCCGCCCAAGGTCGTCTCGACGGCCTTGCGCCAGCGCTCCTGATCGGGGCGCACGTCGATCAGCTCGGCGACGAAGGGGAGATCGATCATGGGGTCCAGCCCAGCGGCTTGGGCCATCTTGACCCGGGCCTCGTGTAGGCGCCGCGGAACCATGCCGGCGCGACCGGCCAAGGACGCCTTCTCCTCTAGCAGCTCTCGCTTCTTGGTGGTCAGTGGCGACAGGTCGTCATCGCGGATGGCGTCCTCTTGGTCGCGCAGGTCGTCCGCGCGCGCATCGAAGCCGGCGAGGAACTCGGCGGCATCTGCCTGGGCCTGACCGAACTCAGCAGAGTTCTCGGGGACGAGCAGGTTGATGGGCTCGGTGCTTGCCTGGAACTTCAGGTTGGCGGCGTACACGGCATCCTGGTGCCCCGCGAGGATATCGATCTCGCGCTTGCGGGCGTCTATGGCGTCGCCACCGTTGGCGCGCTTCTCCTGGGCGATCTGCTTGAGCCGTTCGGCGTGGCGCTGTTCGTCTTCCCTGGCCTGCTCGAAGCGAGTCTTGGTCGTTGCGTACTCGCTCCTGTTCGTCGCGACGGCCCCATCGAGCAGTTCGCGCTCGGTGTGCAGGCGCCACAGTTGGAAGGGAGTGGGGCCTTCACGGTTGACGCCGAATGCCTCGATGAGGGCAGCGGTCGACTCCGCCTGCGCGAGCTCGTGCTGCAGGTCCGGCAGTTGCTGCAGCGCCTTCACCTTGTCGGCCTCGTCGAGCATCTTCTTGTACGACGCGTCGAGGTTGGCGAAGTGCTCGATGGCGTTGTCGGACTTCTCGAAGGTGATCGGCTGCTCCAGGACCATGGACTTGTAGAGGGTGTCGACCCGCTTGACCTCCATGCCTGCCTGGACCCTGGCCAGTAGGCGCATCGCCTTGCGGCCTCCGTCGCCCCCGCCGATGCCCAGACGCGTGTGGAGCGTGTCCTCAAACTCCCGGAACGTGTTGAAAGGGAGCAGGCCGATGCTGCGCAGCGCCCGCTTGTCGAATCGGGTCGCAGCCAGCGGTTCGAGCTGGGCGAGGTGGAGGTGGCCATCGAAGGTTGCGTAGGACGTGACGACGTCGCCGCCGGTCGTGGAGCCGGCCTTGACGAAGTAGATGCGCACCACGGTGAAGCGGCGCCCGTTCTCGTTGAGGAAGGTCGCAGCGAGGGCTCCCCAGATGTGCTCGCCGTTCCCTCCGCGCAGGACGTGGTCGCGCAACTCGTTCGAGCCGTCGACGCGGGCGCTGTCCATTTTCCCGCGCAGGTACGTGAGTAGGTTGCGCTGCTCGGCGGAGCGGGCCCGGCCGGCTGCGTCGTTCGAGGCGCCATTGAACGGTGTGTCCGAAGGCATCATCAGGGCGATGTAGGCATCGAGCACAGTGCTCTTGCCGGAACCCGAGGCGCCGGACATGAGCGTCGAGCCGTGGTGGACGCGCACCTGGTGGGCCCCGTGGAAGCCGCCCCAGTTCACCATCTGGATGGACTCGATGCGCCATTGGGCGTGATCGCTGGGTTTCGCCGCACTCGATGGAGCGACGATCGGCAGGGTCAGTTCGGCAGTCATAGGGCCTCCACGTCACCCGAGTCGAACAACGAGTCAGGCGAGGCAGCCTCGTCGTTGTCGTTGTCCACTCCGTCGTGGGCCGCCTCGCGGTCGCTGCTGCTGCGGTCCAGAAGCCAGGTCCACAGAGCCCGCAGCTTCTCGATGGGCAGCAGGACCTCGATGATCGGCGAGATCTGGAATCGGTCGGGATCACCGGTCCGCAGCAGTACCCCCGCAGCCAGCAGCGCATCGACGGCGTTGTTCGCGCGCTTGTGGTCCATGGCCCGGTTGGTCGCCGCGTCAGGTCTCTGGTCGGCCACCTCGTCCAGGATCGTCTGCCGGTCGACGAAGACCGTGTCGTCCCCCTCCTGCCGCTGGGCGAAGAATCGCCGGCGCAGGGAGACCATCATGATCGTCTCCTCCTTGTTGTGCGAGACGTTGCGTAGCAACGACGGCAGCGGCTGATCGTCGTGGGAGGAGGCAGCGCGCTTGAATGCGATCTGGTGCTCACGGTCGACGTGCAGATCCAGGAATAGGTCGTGCAGCCGGGAGGTGATGGTCCCCTCGTGGTCCATGAGCACGGCCCAGTGCTCGGGGTGGCGATCTGCGGAGATGTACCGGTGCTTCAAGAGCGCGTGCAGGCACAGCCGCTGCTGCGGGAACAGGGTCGAGGTGTCACCCTCGAACATTGCCAGCGACAGTCGCTCTTCCTCGTCCTCTGAGTTCGAGGCGAACACATCGTCATCGAGCTCTGCGTAGCGGTCGTCGGGCTCGACGTCATGATCGAATGACTGGTCTGTCATGAGGCAGGCTCCTGCTGTTGTGTGTCGCCTTGCAGTGATGTGGCGGGCATCAGGAACGAACGTGTGCTGCCGTCCGGGCGCACGGCATCGACCTGCTCGGGCTGGGAAGCATCGACCGCGGCATCGAGGCGAGCGAGCAGGTGCATCAGGCCGAGAACCTCGACGGGCCGGCGCAGCTCGTCGGGCTGGACGTTGAACAGTGCAGCCGCTGATTCGATGACACCGCTGTTTGCGAGAGCCTCGTCAACCAGCCGAGTCAGCTCCTCCAGCGAGGGACCGCCCTGCTTGCGGATGTACTCCAAGGACAATGCTTCGGGCTCGTCGTCGGAGGTATCGGCCAGCTTCTCGGGTGGTCGCTCGCTGTCAGGGTCGAAGACGCGCAGTTTGAGAGCGTCGATCTCCAGATGGGCTGGGATCAGCTCGACCTCGACGTGGTCACGCGGGCGCGCAGTCTGCATCCAGGTGCGCATCGAGGCGTCGATGCCCTTGAGCACCTCGTCCAGCTCGCGGTTGCGGACGTGGTCGTAGTTGAGGATGTGCTCGGTCAGCGTGGTGGTCAGCCGGCTCTGTTGGCCATTCACGTCCTCGATGCCCCGACGTATCACGGCTACGGTCCCGCGCAGTTGCTTGGTCTCGTCGGGCAGCATCATGCCGGCGATCGGGTGGGCGAGGATGGTCCCCAGGTCGGTGCGCAGGCTGCCGAGCCAGTCAGGATTGCGCAGCAGCTCCAGGGCTCCTTGGAAGGCTCGGCCCTCTGGCGTAGCGGTCAGCAACTGGCTCGACTGCTCCAGGTAGTCGTCGAGCACCTCGCCGATGGGACTGTCGTCCTGGCGGAAGCGCGAGGCGATGCTGCGGTGCATCTCGCGCATCGCCTCCTCGACGCGCCGGAAGTCCGACGGCAAGCCATCGAGCTCGCGCAGCACGTTGGCGAACTGCTCGATCAGCTCGGACTCGCTCGCGACCGCGAGTTCTCCTCCAGCCCTGAGCCGGTCGTGCTCCGCAGAGAGCCTGGCGATCTCCTCGGATAGCCGGCGCAGACGCTCCTCGCGGTCCGGGTGAGCTGCCAACGCGGCCTCGCTGACGACCCGGCGCATCGTCTCGATCCGGGAGAGCGAGAGGTTAAGTTGGGTCCGGGTAGCCCGGGTCACGTAGTCCATCGCCTGTTCGGCATCGCCGGTGGGACGGTACGTCTCCTGGCCCTGGCCGGGGTCGCGGTACAGCCATCGCTCGCGCACCCATTGCATGGCAAGCGCCTTTCCGGAACTGGACGGCACTTGGTGGCCTGATGCGCGCAGCTCGTCTAGCAAGGCGTCCACCCTCGTGTGGAAACGCTCAACGGGCATGGGCTCTGCATTGTCCGGAAACAGCGCTGCGAAGATCGGAAGCACGATGACCGCGCTCTTGCGGTCAAGGAGCTTGAGCGTAGGAGTGCCCAGAGCAGCCTCGATCCGAGCGAAGTCGCCCTCTATGCCGGTCGCCACGGTCAGTCGCCGAGAAACTGGACCGCGTGGCTCCGACTTGGAGCGAAACTAAGCCCGCTCACGACGGTGCAGTCGGTCGGAGTCACGAACACGCCTCTAATGATGGCTACCAGAGCTCCAGTAGGCAGGCGCTGAGGGGGTACCGAGTCCACCCCACGGCGAAGCGCACTGCGACCCCCACTTCCTGCGGGACCGAAGGGAAGGCGTGGGCGTAGCGAGCTGCTCACGCTCTGGCCCTCGTGAACCCGGATGCGCATTGCGACTTCGCTGGGAGAACCAGGGACCACGCCGGTCGATCGATTGACCTTGACCAAAAAGCTCGTGCAAGGCGACGTATCGTGCCGCGGCCGTTGCGTGGACCAGCCAAGAAGGGGGGCGCAACAGTCGTTCCAGGTCATGGTCACCGCTCCGAGGAATCCTCGCCTGGGTCATCGTCCGGCGGCGACGCATTGCGCTCGGCTCCCCGGGTTGCCTGGTAGGCGAGCCCGTCCATTGCCCGAAAGAGGCCGGGAAGGTCGCGAACTAGGGCCCGGGGGTCCTCGGCAATGCCGAACCGGGTCAGCCATCTGCGGGTCTCAGCGCGGACCTCCTCAGCTTCTGGCGAAAGGTCGAGCTGACCCGAGATCTCCTCAATAAAGTCGAGGACGTCTTCGTTCCGGGCTTGGTTCTCGTGGGTCCTCTTGAAGTCCCTCTTGGCCCGGTTAATCCGACTGGAGATCCGATCGACTGTCTCAGCCCGTTCGGCGACTCGCTGCTTGGCGGCGATCTTCGAGAGCAGCAGTCCAAAGTTGCGCGCCGCCGCCTCGATGTCATCGACGGACACTCGTGAGCCTCGAGCGTTGCCGGCAAGAACGTCAACGGTCGCTCGCGCAAAGGCGACCTTATCGAGGTGAAAGCTGGCGATGCCGGAGCGCTCGGCGATGGCTCGCTCGAGACACTTGAGCAGTCCAACTGACACTTCGGGGCGGGAGGAAGAAGCGTGGTCACTTGTAAGGACATCCTCGGCGCTGAGCCCGTAGTCGCTGACCTTGGCGGCGGGCACGAACTCCAGGCAGTAGCGCTCCGCAGCGGCCAGAGCAATGTTGAATGGAATTAGGTCCTCGATGCCAACCACGCCGCCGGGGCTCTCCGTGGTCAACCCATCGAGCAGGCCCTGGCCCAGCTGGAGGACGAGTTCGGGGTCAAGGAGCTTGTCGCCGTATGCTCCCCCGGCGGCGAGATCCAGGCGCGCTTCATCCCCGTCCTTGTCGTTATCGAGGAGAACCACGACGGGCGGCTTGTCAACATCTCGACCTCGAGCCAAGTACACGAGGTAGGGAATGTGTCGCGTCCCTCCGGCGGGAACAATGGTCACGCGGTTCAGGTCCAGCCTGTCTCGATTGGCCACACCTCGCGTCTTGAGCCAACGGGACACTCCTGCGATCAGGACCTGATCTGAGGGCCCTTCGACCATGATGTTGCAGTTGCCGATGAACGTCGTTTCGGCGACGAAACTCCCGAAAGCGGAGCGAAGCGGCTCATAGTGGTTGGCTGCCACTGACTTGACGACCCGTGTGCCCTCGTCATATTCGCCCTTTTCTAGAACCCGGATGCGGTCGGCCTCGTTCTTGTCGATAAGGAAGGGGGAGTGGGTGACGTAGACAACCTGAACCGGACGTCGGGACGGGTCCTGCGGCGCGGCGAAGTCATCAAAGATTGCCAGAAGGTCCTGTTGGCCCGAGGCCGAGAGGAAGCGATCTGGTTCGTCCATGAGGAGGATCTCGGGCCGCCCGTCGCTTCTTGGTTGGTGCGCCAGGTATTGGACGAAGTAGCTGAGGAAGTACTTGAGACCATCGCTCCTCTCGTCGAAGCCGTAGCTGCGGCCAGTCCGATCACGGATCATGAAGACGAGGTCGAACTCGTAGAGGGAGACGAACAACTCGAACTGCGAGTCCTGCGACCACCAGTGTGGGAAGTTGAGCGCCTTGGCGAGTTCTCCGTTGATGGTGTCGACGATGCTGTTGGCGTATCCGTTCTTCGAGCGCACCGCATCTTGCAGTTCAACGAAAAGTGCCCGGCTGAGTCCAGCGACCTTCGTCAGGAGGTCGTGGGCAAGCTTGTAGGTCTTCAGTTCGTCGTCAGTGGCGTCCCTTGTGTCCCTGAACAGGGATGAGATCTCCTTCGCTTTGGCCTGCACCTGACTGTCGCTGGCGAACCAGTCGCGGTTTGCCTTGACTCCGTCAAGGATCGCGCGGAGAGCATCACGGCCGATACCCGCCTTCTTGGCCCCGCTGGCGAGGAAGTCGATGGGAACACTGTCCGGTAGGGGCACGTCCGCATCGATCTCGAACGGGGCAGGGATGTTCAACTTGTCGAGGGCCGAGGGTGTTTTGATGTGAAGACCTTCGGACCACTTTCCCTCCTTTCGCACGTACATGCGGTGCTGAGGGGTCGTGTTCATGCGGAAGATGGCTACTTGGTCAGCGCCCGCGATCGATTTGTGCTCCGTCGCGCCCTGGATCACCTTGACGTCCTCGTCGTTTACGTCGGTGAACAGCGCGCCAAACTCCGGCTTCGTGATGGTCGGATCGACGCCGAAGAACCTGGAGTATCGACAGAAGTCACTCCGCTCGTACCCCGCGCCGGTGAGTGCAGCCGAGATGGCCCGGAGGATTTGGGTCTTCCCGGACTCGTTGCCGCCGACGACGGTGGTGATGCCCGGCCTCAGCTTGATCCGAACAAACGGGTAGTTCCCGCGTGGGGTTGGGTCCCAGGGGTCGGGCTCGTAGCGGCCATCAGAGGAGCGGATGAAGTCATAGTTGAGGGAGCGATAGAACCTGACGTAGATCGACTGCAGTTGCATGACGGGCCTTTCCTCGTGAGCCTCCAGTTATCTATAGCAGGGCCTACCGACAAGAGCACCGGCTCGGGAGTCACGCCCGCTTGTGCAGGGCGAGGGCGAGATCCAGTTGTTGACGCCCGTCGAGGGATGCGGCGAACTGACGGTAGTGGGCGCGGTCGTTGGCGGTCGGTCGCTTCCCTCGCCAGACGGGTGAGAGGTCGAGGTGGGCGTGGGCGACGTGGACCCACTGCAAGGTGAGGGCGAGGTCGTGGTCGCCGTAGCGGGCGTCGGGGCGGTTGCGGCGGGCCCATTCGTTGAACCATCGGGTCATGCCGAGCCGGTGGTGGATCTTGGCTTCGGTGGCTCGGTAGTCGCGCCGTTCGGTCTCTTTCCCGGCCCGCCAGATCCGGCTCTTCCACTCATCCGCGCTGACCAGCATGGTGGCTGAGCAGGCGCGGGCGCAGCGCACACCCATGGGGCCGGGCATGTTCAGCGCTTCGGCGGCCGCGGCCCAGGTCGTCACGTCCGGGTGGAGCCGCGCCAGGGACAGGGACGCGAACAACCGCACGGTGTCCTCGCTCGAGGTGGAGGCGCCGTCGAGGTGCTCGAGGTACTGGGCGTTTGGGATGACCTGCGGGATGAGGGTGAGGTTGATTGGCATACGCCCTCCAAGATGGTTGTCGAGGTGGTGGGACAGGCGCCGGTGCGGGGCGCGGGCGGCCATGACCAGGCGGGTCAGGGTGGGGGTCATGACGGTGCGGTCGGCGAGCCACCCGAGCGGGCCGTCGTTGGTGGTCGGGGTGAGCTCGGTCCACGTCGTCAGCCGGGTAGCAGCCTCGTCTACGTCGGCGGCGGTGAGGATGCCGTCGGCCGTCGCCAACGCCCCAGCGCGAAGTGCGGGGGGCTCGGGTGGGCGTAGGCCCCAGCGCGGTCCGCGATCGCGGCTTCGGGCTTCGGTTTCACCCTTGAGGTCGGTCACCCAGGGTGCCAGCTGTGCCGCGCCGGGCTGACCGGCGAGGTGAAGCAGGAGCGTGGCGAGGTGGCGCAGGTCTGAGAGGTAGGTCCTCGGCTTGGCAGCCTGTCCGAGCACGGTCACCTGTTGTCCTCCGAGGGCGCTGTCCACGCGGGCCTGCACGGCGATGACATCGTCGGTGGCCGAGGTGGCTTCGATGGTGGTGAGGTCGTGCTGGCACTGCCGGGTGGGGCCGGCGCCGAGCGGGTTTCCGCACACGGTGGCGGCGCCGACGCGGCGCAGGTGGGAGTGGCGCTGGTCCCGGAACGGTCGCCGACAGGACGGGCACCGGGCAACGAGCAGTGACCTGTGTTGTGTGCAGGTGGTGACGGTGAGGAGCCGCCACGCAGACTACCAAGCACCGTCCGCGGCGAGGCATGCCGGGCAGATCTGGGTGCCGTGGGCGGGTGCCCAGCCGCGGGCGGCGACCTGCCGGTAGGAGTGCCGGTCGCGGCCGAGTCGAGTCCGGTGAGGTCGAGGGCGGTTCCGTCGAAGGCGGCGAGGGTGGCGGCATACACGTCCCGTTCATCGACGCGGGCGAGAGCCGCGAGACGGGTGATCGTCTCCGGTGACGGCGCGAGGGTGAGGTACCGGGTACCAGCGCGTCCACGACCTGTCGCAGTGAGGAGCTGGGCGGTGGTGAGGCCGTTGGCGTCGGCGAGGTGCTCGAGCCAGGACTCGATCGACTCCCCAGGGCGCGGCGCAACGGGCACCGGAAGGGCTGCGGTCATGGCGCGTCTGGGGGTGGTGTGCGCGACCCCCAGGCCCTGTCGTCCGGCAGGAGATCCTGGGGGTCACTTCCCGGTCCCTCGCGAGGGTAGGCGTCATGGGTCAGGCTACCCGAGCGCTGGCCGGTGAATTTGGCCGATGGCGTGCGAGCGGGGGCGTGGAGCCACCTCTCGAGAGCGCTGGCAGCGTCATCGATGGTGGCGGGGTTGCTGTCCCGGATTGCTTGGGTGGCGGCGTCGCCGATGTCGAGCGCCCAGACGAAGTCGTCAGACTCCAGCTTGCCCACGGGGTCAGCGCAGCCCGCCTGACGAACGGCGGCGCGAGCTGCAGCGTTGACGCCCTCGAAGAGTGGGTCCCAGATCGAACGCAGCGTCGCCGGGCAGCCGTGAGCGTCCACGAGGCGGGCCAGCAACGCGGCCGCGTCTGCGGGTTCCTGGACGACGGTGGCGCCCAGGACCTGACGTTCGGGAAGACCCATCACCAGCAAGACGAGAGCGTGGTCGCCGTCGGCGAGCCAGACATGGTTGGGGTAGAGCTGCCAGGCGCTCATGCCGACCTCCGTTCTCGCGGCGCACGGGCACGAGCAACGTCGGGCCGGCCGTTGCGGTAGCCCTCGCCGGCGGCGATGCCGGTGTAGCCGGAGAGCTCGGCGAGGTCGGCGCACTCTGCGGCGATCGGGCAGGCGGAGCAGA
>APMI01001616.1_pt1 | contig 14635 bp, 10 predicted proteins | sample 667938 | NCBI WGS metagenome assembly APMI01 (sample SAMN01084076, study PRJNA167559) | wastewater metagenome | biome: Wastewater | place: Denmark: Ejby Moelle, Odense | collected 2011-11-28 | reverse complement strand
TTGGTAAAGCCGTAAACTTTTTGTCCGAGGGAAATTTTGTTCAAATCTTTTTCAAAAACTTTCAGGGCGAGATGTGTTTCACCGTTGTTCACGATTTCGTAGAGCACTTCCGCAGGCGAAACGAACTGTCCGAGCGTGACATTCACCTTGGAAACATAACCTGAAATTGGCGCAACAATCGCCACCGACTTGCGAATATTTCCGTTGGAAACGGAACTCGGATTGATGCCGTAAGATTTTAATTTTGAGGCAATTCCGTTTACGGCGGCGCTTTGATTTTGGGCTTCACTTGCGGCGCGTTGCGTTGCTTTGTCGGAACTTGCCTGGTATTTGTTCAAATATTTTTGGCGTTCGTAATCTTTTTGAGCGTAACCGAGATTGGCTTTTGCCTGAAGATAATCCTGCTGAAGTTGCGCCATTTCAGGATTTTCCACCACCGCCAAAGTTTGTCCGCGCGACACATAATTTCCGGGCATAAAACGGGCAACTTTCACAATTCCGCCTGTTGTAGCGGATACTCCCGCCATTCCTGTTGGTGGAACATTGATTTGTCCGGTGAGCAAAATTTTGTTGCCGATGTTTTGGTTGTTGAGAGTGGTTGTTTCAATTTCGGCTGTTTTTTTCTGCAAATCGGTGAGGGTGATTTGGTTGCCGGAAATGGCGAAGGTTTCTTCGGTTTTGGTTTTTTCTTTTTTCGAGCAAGCGAAAATTAGAAAGCCCGAAAGTATAATGATTATTGATTTTTTCATTGTTATAAATTCTTTAGTTTAATATAATTTGAATTGGTTTGAAATTGTTTGATAATTGGCAATTCAATAATTCAAATTCTTATTTTTAAATTTACTATTCACAGCGAGACGAATTCACTATTCACTTTTCAAGCTGTTCAGTTCTATAATTTTTTCGTTTAAAAGTTTCTGCGCATCAATGTATTTGTTTTGAATGTCCAAACTTTGGTTCACTAGCATTGTGTATTCCAAATAGTTGATTTCGCCTTCTTTTTGGAGTAAATTAGCGGTAAACATTATGGTTTCTGCGTTTTTTAAACCTTTGGTTTTGTAATATTCGATTTCTGATTTTAGTTTTTGATATTCTCCGTAGGTTTTTGCGTATTGGTTTTTTAGGTTGCGAACCGCTAATTGATAGTTGTTTTCGGCAATTTGTTGGTTGATTTTTTGTCCTTCAATCAACGATTTTTGGGCAGAATTGAAAATCGGCAAACCAACACCAATCACGCCTGATTGAAAGCGGTGTATTCCGTCGTAGTTTTTATCGTCGGCTCCGTTACCTCGCATTGTCATTGATTTTAGTCCGACATTAAAACTTGGTAAAAGTTTCTTTTTTTCGGCTTCCAATTTGGCGTTTTCGATGTTTTTTTGCTGCTCCAACTGTTTCAAAACCAATGGATTTCCGGCGTAATTTCCATCAAAAATAAAATTCATATTGTAGAAATCTTCTTTTTGATTGGTGTAAATTTCGCCATCATTAATGAGATAATTGAACTGATAAAGCGCGACATCACGATCTCTCAGAAGACTTTGGGTTTGGATTTCCGCCTGACTTCGATAATTTTCTGCTGTCGTTTTTTCTAAAATATTGCTTTCGCCCGCTTTCAAACGAAGTTCGGATTTTTTGTAATATTCTGAATATATGTCCTGCGCTTGTTTCAACAGTTTTTGCTTTTCATCATAATAATTTAAGCTGTTGTAAATCAGAGCAATTTCGCGTTTTAGTTGCCATTTTTGAACATCTAAAGTGAGTGCGGCGTTTTTCCATTCTTCCAACAAAACCTGTTTCTGACTTTTATAAAAAGAAGGTAAACGAAGCGTTTGATTAACAGAAATTCCATTATCCACATACGCCGAGTTCATCTGTCCGATTTCTCCGGAAATATTCAGCGGGTCCATAACGGCGTAGGAATTTTTTATTTTGTCCTGATAATTTATCCGTAATTGTCCTGATTTTACGTTCAGGTTGTTGTTAAGGGCTTTTTCATAGGCGGTTTCCAAGGAAATTGGAGTTTGCGAAAATCCAATTTTGAAAACCGAAAAAGTGAGTATTATTAAAAGTTTTTTGTTCATTTTATTTTAGATTTTAAACCACAAAAGGCACAAAAGTTATTATTTTTTGAGGTGGAACGAATTGGTTTTAGAAGTGCACATAAATTTTAAAAATCGATTTTATTTCTAAAATTTTACTTTCAAAGACGGCAAAGAAGTTTTTCATCTTCCGTCTTCGGACTTCGGTCTCCCAACTTCCAACTTCCAACTTCCAACTTTCTTACAACTCATATCCATCCTCTGCATCACTAATTTCTTTCAATTTTCTGTGTTTATCCGGTAAATGGGTTTCAAACCAAATATACATTACCGGCAAAAGATAAAGCGTGAGATAAGTTGCGAGCAAAAGTCCGCCGATCACTACGGTTGCGAGTGGTCGCTGAACTTCGGCGCCTTCTCCGGTGGAAGTTGCCATTGGCAAAAATCCGAGAGAAGCAACGAAAGCCGTCATCAAAACGGGACGCAAACGCGTTTTTCCGCCGATTTTTACGACATCGCGCAAATCTTTGTGGAATTCTTTTTGGCGGTTAAATTCTGCAATTAATACAATTCCGTTCAATACAGCAACACCGAAAAGTGCGATGAAACCTACACCTGCGGAAATACTAAAATTCATATCGCGCAACCAAAGCGAGAGAATTCCGCCGATTGCCGAAAGTGGAATTGCTGAGAAAATCAGCAAACCGTATTTGATGGAATTGAAGGCGAAATACAGCATCAATAAAATTAGTAATAAACTCACGGGAACAGCAATTCCAAGGCGTGATTTTGCCTGTTGAAGATTTTCAAATGTTCCGCCGTATTTTATGGAATAACCTGATGGAAGTTTCAGATTTTTTTCGACACTTGCCTGTAAATCTTCAACGGTGGATTGAATATCTCGCTCACGAACATTGAAACCGACGATAATTCTTCGCATTGCATTTTCTCGCTGAATTTGGTTGATACTTTCCTTCAACTCGACATTCGCAACGGAACTCAACGGAATTTCACTTCCCATCGGTGTTGAAATCAGCAAATTATTCACATCTTCCACATTTTTTCGTTTTTCGCCGCTCAAACGAACGACCAAATCGAACTTTTTCTCGCCCTCAAAAACGGAACCGGTGGCTTGTCCCGCAAATGCGGTGTTCACGATGTTGTTCACATCATTTACATTCAAACCAAACTGCGAAAGCGCTTCTCTTTTATAGGTAATTACAATTTGCGGCATTCCCGAAACGGGTTCCACATAAATATTTTGTGCGCCGTTGATTTTTTTTGAAATTTCGCCTAATTTTTCAGCGTAAATCTTCAATGTATCGAGGTTTTCACCATAAATTTTACAAACCACATCTTGTCGTGCTCCCGTCATCAATTCGTTGAAACGCATCGCAACAGGATATTGAAAAGAGTAGGTAACGCCAATCAAATATTTCTTGAGTTCGGCGGACATTTTTTCGGAAAGTTCGTTGTAGGATTTCGCGGAAGTCCATTCATCACGAGGTTTTAGGATTATCATCATATCACTCGCATCAATCGGCATCGGGTCGGTCGGAATTTCGGAACTACCGGTTTTTCCTACAATTTTTTCGATTTCAGGGAATTTTTTCAATAAAATTTGAGAAGATTTCTGAACGGCATCCGTTGAAGTTTTCAAATTACTTCCGGGCAAAACTCTTGTATCTACCGCAAAATCACCTTCAGGAAGACTTGGAATAAATTCGCCGCCCAATCTCGTCATCACAAAAATCGCTACGAAAAACAATCCAACCACACCGAAAAACACGATGTTTGGAATTCTCAACACTTTATTTAATGAAAAATCGTAAAGCCTTTCCAATTTTTCCATCATTTTGTCGGAAAAGTTTTTCTTATGCTCAATTTTTTTGGAAAGAAACAGCGTACTCATCATCGGAATGTAAGTCAACGAAAGGATAAATGCACCCAACAAAGCGAAAATTACCGTTTGCGCCATTGGTTTGAACATTTTTCCTTCAATTCCTTGAAGCGTGAGAATTGGAAGGTAAACGATAAGGATAATGATTTGCCCAAAAACAGCAGAATTCATCATTTTACTAGCAGAAGTATAAACTTCATCATCCATAAATTTTTGGGAAATGGTTTTTCCCTGATAGATTTTTAAGTGCTGCAATCGGTGTAAAACCGCTTCCACAATGATAACAGCTCCATCGACAATCAACCCGAAATCGAGCGCTCCTAAACTCATCAAGTTGCCGGAAACACCGAAAATATTCATCATAATGATGGCAAAAAGCATCGCTAAAGGAATTACGGACGCCACCAAAAATCCTGCACGGAAATTTCCAAGGAATAAAACCAACACAAAAACTACAATTAATGCACCCTCCATCAAGTTTTTTTCTACGGTTCCAATCGCGTTGTTCACCATTTTTGTGCGGTCGAGAAAAGCGTCAATTTTTACACCTTCAGGAAGTGTTTTTTGAATTTCTTCAATTCGGCTTTTTACTTTGGCAATCACCTCGTTGGAGTTCGCGCCTTTCATCATCATCACAACTGCACCCGCAACTTCGCCTTCGCCGTTGTACGTCATGGCACCGTAGCGAATGGCTTTTCCGTATTGAACGGTTCCGATATTTTTAACCAAAATTGGTGTTCCGTCGGGAAGATTTTTCACGACAATATTTTCGATATCCGAAATTTTTCCAACCAAACCTTCGGTTCTAATGAACAAAACACTCGGACCTTTTTCAATATAAGCGCCGCCTGTATTTTGGTTGTTTTTGGAAAGTGCGTCGAAAACTTCGGTCATCGTAACGCCCATCGATTGCAGTTGGGACGGATTTATCCCGACTTCATACTGCTTCAAATCGCCACCAAAACTCGCAACATCGGCAACACCTTCCGTTCCCACTAGTTGTCGGCGAACCACCCAATCTTGAATAGTTCGTAACTGCATCGCGTTGTAACGGTGTTCGTAGCCTTTTTTCGGACGAACAACATACTGGTAAATTTCTCCCAAACCTGTGGAAATCGGCGCCATTTGTGGAGTTCCCAAACTTGTGGGAATGTCTTTGGAAACCTGTTGCAATCGTTCTGCAACCTGTTGACGCGCCAAATGCAAATCAATATCGTCCTTGAAAACTATCGTAATGACGGACAGTCCGAAACGCGAAAAACTGCGCATTTGTTTAATCCCCGCAATATTATTATTCGCCTGTTCCAACGGAAAAGTGATAAACCTTTCCACATCGGGAGCGCCCAAACTTGGCGAAACCGTGATGATTTGCACCTGATTATCGGTGATATCAGGAACCGCATCAATCGGTAATTTTTTAACTTCAAAAATTCCGTAAATAATTAAACCCAACGTCATTAAAATGATGATGAGTTTGTTTTTTATCGAAAATTCTATGATTTTGTTTAACATTTTTTTGAGTTTTTTTCTCACAGATGACACAGATTTTCACGGATAATTTTCATTTTAAATTTTTTCACTCAGATATTCTATCTAAAAGTATCTGTGAAAATCTGTGCAAATCCGTGAGAGGATTAATCGTCGCTGTTTTCTTCGCCTTTTTGATTGTTTTCGCCACCGTTTTCATCATGGTCGCCATTTTGAACGGTTGCGCCGTTGCGAATTTCAGTGTGGCGAATTTCTCCGCCTGTATTTCCTGCTTTTTGTGCAAAATATATGGCAGTAACTGCAACGATCAAAGTAATAAATGGGAAAAATTTTGAAAAAGTGAAGTTTTTGAAACTTGATAAAAGTCCAATCAGTGAAATTCCACCCAAAAGATAAGAAAATGCGGCGAAAAGTTCTGCGGCTTCTTCGTGAGTTTTTATCAAACTTTCGGAAACTCCGGAAATGTTTTCTACGGCTTCTTCAGCGCCTTCTCCGGTTGCCATCGCTGCAATAGAAGCGATTGCGCCAAGAATGAAAATTAGGTATGCGTTTCTTTTTGAAACCTCGGACTTTGTGAAAACTCCGATTAATAGAATGATGATTCCTACGATTGGAAATATGATGGGCAAATGGTTGACAACCAAATGCAAGTGTGCGTTGTTCATTTTGATAAAATTTAAAAATTTGCTTTTGTATAATTTTAAACGGTGTCAAATCAATAAGATAGAACACAATTTATTATCGAAAAAAAATTTAAATTAAATCTTAGGCGGTTGCCAAATTTTTTGAAAAACGGATGGATAGAATGTTTCAGAATAAGCGAAATTCTGCTTTTTCTCTACGAATAATTTTTTCTGTTCAAAACTGAACTCAATTTTCTTCGGCGGCACTACCAAATTGATAGAAATTGGCGATAAATCGTGCGTTTTAAACGGCAAAGACATATCCTGATTGTAATCTGAATCCTTCACAGGTGCATCCAAATAATGCATTTTGATGAAAGAATAAAGTGTGGTGTTTTTGTCGCGAAGTTTGTGGGAAATATAGTGTTCAATAAGGTTGGGAAGTTTCAAGACCTGTCTTGCTTCTGTGAAGGACAGAAGGTAAAGCGAAAGTAAAAAATAGGTCAGTAACTTTTTCAACGCTATGATTTTCTCCTACAAAGTTATAGAAATAAATTATTCAAAAAATATTTTCCATAGAAATTAGAATGATTAAAAACATGTTTACTAAAGTTTCTCTTATTTTTGCGCAAAAATAAATTTAAAATTATGAAAAAATCAGTATTTGTATTATTTGGAATTGCAGTTTTGGTAAGTTGTTCAAAGAAAAATAAATCTTCCGAAAGTAACGTGATGATGGAAGAACCAAAAGTAGAGGTTACAGATTCTGCATCAGCAGCGAAACCTTCAGACCAAGCGGTTGTTAAAACGGATGCTGTTGCAGTTAAAGTGGATTCAACAGCAAAAAAATAGTTTTTGTTGAGGTACAATCTCAATAAAGAGACGGCTTATTGCTGTCTTTTTTTATGAAAAAATCCGTATTTTTGCACGTTTAAAAAGATTAAGAAAAATGTCGTTATCAGAACAGGAAATTATCCGCCGCGAAAAATTGCAGAAACTCACTGAATTGGGGATTGATGCGTTTCCGGCAGCCGAATATAAAATCACCGATACCACAAAATCCATCAAAGAAAATTTCGAGGAAGGCAAGAAAGTCATCATCGCAGGTCGATTGATGAGCCGCAGAATTCAGGGAAAAGCAAGTTTTGCGGAATTGCAGGATTCTGAAGGAAAAATTCAGGTGTATTTTAACCGTGATGAAATTTGTCCGGGCGATGATAAAGAACTGTATAACGAGGTTTACAAACATCTTTTGGACATCGGCGACATCATTGGTGTTGAGGGCGAATTGTTTAAAACGCAGGTTGGTGAAATGACGGTGATGGTGAAAAATTTCACGCTATTAACCAAATCTTTGCGTCCACTTCCCCAAGCAAAAACTGATGAAAATGGAGTAGTTCACGATGCTTTCAATGACCCGGAATTACGTTACAGACAGCGTTACGTCGATTTAACGGTAAATCCGCAAGTGAAAGAAGTTTTTGTAAAAAGAACAAAATTGTTCAATGCGATGCGAAATTTCTTCAATGACGCAGGTTATTTTGAAGTTGAAACCCCGATTTTACAGTCGATTCCGGGAGGTGCTGCTGCAAGACCTTTCATCACGCATCACAACGCTTTGGATATTCCTTTATATTTAAGAATTGCGAACGAATTGTATCTGAAAAGATTGATTGTTGGTGGTTTTGACGGCGTTTATGAATTCTCCAAAAACTTCAGAAATGAAGGAATGGACAGAACCCACAATCCGGAATTTACGGCGATGGAAATTTACGTTGCCTACAAAGATTACAATTGGATGATGGATTTCACTGAAAAATTGCTCGAAAGCTGTGCAGTGGCCGTAAACGGAACGACAGAATCTCAATTTGGAGAACATAAAATCAATTGGAAAGCGCCTTATCCAAGAGTTTCGATGACGGAAGCTATTCAAAAATTTACAGGTTTCGACATCACCGGAAAGTCTGAAAAAGAATTGTACGATTTCGCAAAATCCATCGGAATTGAGGTGGACGAAACAATGGGCAAAGGAAAATTAATCGATGAAATTTTTGGCGAAAAATGTGAAGGAAACTTCATTCAGCCGACTTTCATCACCGATTATCCGATTGAAATGTCGCCTTTAACCAAAAAACACAGAAGCAAAGACGGTTTAACCGAACGTTTCGAATTGATGGTTTGCGGAAAAGAAATCGCAAACGCTTATTCCGAGTTGAACGATCCGATTGACCAAAGAGAGCGTTTCGAAGCACAATTGGCACTTTCGGAAAGAGGCGATGACGAAGCGATGTTCATCGACAACGATTTCATTCGCGCTTTGGAATACGGAATGCCGCCAACTTCAGGTTTGGGAATCGGAATGGACCGTTTGATTATGTTTTTGACGAATAATCCATCTATTCAGGAAGTTTTATTCTTTCCGCAAATGAAACCGGAGAAAACAACACCTCAAATTGAATTGGGCGAAGACGAAAAAGTGATTTTGGATATTTTAAATTCTCAAGAAGAGCCGATGCAGCTTTCAGAAGTAAAAAACCGCAGTCAACTTTCCGGAAAAAAATGGGATAAAGCGACGAAAAATTTAACGAAGAATAATTTGATGAAAGTGGAGAAAATTGGTGAGGATTTGGTGATGCAGTTGGTTTGAAGTTAAAAATATTAAAAAAAATCAATAGAAACGGGCTTTAGCCCGTTTTCGTTTTTAGAAAGTATCCATTGGCTTTAGCCGAAATTTAAAAAATTTTGATAATTTTATTAACCTAAAATTCAACTTACATTACAGTTTAATTTACCGAAATTTCCAGAGCGAAACTTAAAAAGGAACTCGAAAACATGTAGAATTACAAAATCATTGAGTTGGTTTTGGATTTATCTGAAAAAGTTCCAGAAGCAAAAGATTATTTCGTTGCTTTTTTTGTCTTATGAAATAGAACGATTGGCGGAAAAGTATAAGAAAGAAATTTTAATCAATGGAAAAAATGCTCCATTCGGCGGAAGAAAAAATTAATAAAAGAAAATTTAATGAGGAATATTCCAACAGATTGCAGGAAATAATAACCAAAGGAATTTCTTATGGAATCTTTGAAGATTTTTACGATACAAAACTAAAAACGAGAATTTTTAAAATTTAAATCCTCAAAATTCTGAGGATTTTTTTGTGGAAAACTTCTCCGTTTTCTAACACTTTTTAACTTTCATATCCCGATAATTTTCAGTATTTTTGTTGGTCTTTGCAAACCGCAAAAACAATCAGAAAATTTAAACAAAATCATCATTTGCTGAAGGCAGATAGTCGAAAGCAGAGCGCAAATATTATGAGTCAAAAACAATATACAGCAGACAGTATTCAAGCATTAGAAGGAATTGAACACGTTCGATTGAGACCTTCAATGTACATCGGTGATGTGGGAACAAGAGGTCTTCACCACTTGGTTTATGAAGTAGTAGATAACTCTATTGACGAGGCTTTAGCAGGACATTGCGATACGATTGCGGTTACCATTCACGAAGGTGAAAGTATTTCCGTAAAAGATAACGGTCGTGGAATTCCCGTAGATTTTCACCAAAAGGAACAAAAATCCGCTTTGGAAGTAGTCATGACGAAGATTGGTGCAGGTGGAAAATTCGACAAAGATTCCTATAAAGTTTCCGGTGGTCTTCACGGAGTTGGGGTTTCTTGTGTGAATGCACTTTCAACTTCTTTGATTGCGACCGTTTCCCGAAATGGAAAATTATATCAACAAAAATATTCCAAAGGAAAAGCCTTGGCTGATGTTGATGAAATCGGAACTTCCGACCATACCGGAACTGAAGTTTTCTTTCAACCAGACGACACGATTTTCCAAGACTTGGTTTACAATTATGATACTTTGGCGGCAAGATTGCGCGAGTTGGCGTTTTTGAACAAAGGAATTACCATTACTTTAACCGATGAGAGAAATAAGGACGAAAACGGTGAGCCAAGATTTGAAAAATTTCATTCGGAAGGTGGTTTAAAGGAGTTTGTTGAATATATCGATGGAAACCGTGAAGCCATTATGCAAAACGTCATCTTTATGGAAGGCGAAAAAGACAGCATTCCGGTGGAAGTTGCGATGCGCTACAACACTTCCTACAACGAAAATCTTCACTCCTATGTGAACAACATCAACACGCACGAAGGTGGAACTCACCTTGCAGGGTTCAGACGTGCTTTGACGCGTACTTTGAAGAAATTCGCGGACGAACTTGGACTTCCTGCCAAAGAAAAAGTGGAAGTTACCGGTGACGATTTCCGTGAAGGATTGACTGCCGTGATTTCCGTGAAAGTAATGGAACCTCAGTTTGAAGGGCAAACCAAAACAAAACTCGGTAACTCCGAAGTTTCGGGCGCGGTTGATAAAATCGTGGGCGAAATGTTGACCAACTTTTTGGAAGAACATCCGAACGAAGCAAAATTGATCGTACAGAAAGTAGTTTTGGCTGCAAAAGCGAGACAGGCAGCAAAAAAAGCGAGAGAATTGGTTCAAAGAAAATCTCCGATGGGCGGAAGTGGACTTCCGGGAAAACTTTCTGACTGTTCATCAAAAGACCCTGAAATTTCTGAAATTTTCTTGGTTGAGGGTGATTCCGCAGGTGGAACCGCAAAACAAGGTCGTGACCGTCATTTTCAAGCGATTCTTCCGTTGCGAGGTAAAATTTTGAACGTGGAGAAATCAATGCTTCACAAAGTGTACGACAATGAAGAAATCCGAAATATTTACACCGCACTTGGAGTTTCCGTAGGAACGGAAGAAGATTCCAAAGCATTAAACATCAGTAAATTACGTTATCATAAAATCGTAATTATGACCGATGCCGATATTGATGGTTCCCACATTTCAACCCTGATTCTGACATTCTTCTTTAGATATATGAAGGAATTAATTGAAAACGGTTACATTTACATCGCACAACCTCCTTTGTATTTATTGAAAAAAGGCAACAAGAAAGTATATGCCTACAACGAAAAAGAGCGTGAAGATTTTACGTTGGAAATGTCTACCGACGGAAAAGGTGTTGAAGTTCAGCGTTACAAAGGTCTCGGTGAAATGAATCCTGAACAGCTTTGGGAAACCACATTGAATCCGGAAGGAAGAATATTGAAGCAGGTTACCATCGAAAGTTTGGCGGATGCAGACAACGTTTTCAGTATGTTGATGGGCGACGAAGTTCCACCAAGACGGGAATTTATCGAGAAAAATGCGATCTACGCAAAAATTGATGTTTAATTTCTTAATATAGAAAATTTAAACTTCGCAATATTTTTTTTAAAAACCGTTCAAACTTTTTGTACGGTTTTTTTGTGAACAAAATGTATTTTTTTTATATTTAGAAATGCGAAAAATGAAATTACATTATCTATTATTTACAGCGCTGTTCCTCGCCTGCAATAAAGCAAAAGTTGAAACAAAATCCACCATTGAACCAGAGAAAATGGAGGTTCAAAAAATAACTTTATCTGCAATTGATTCGGTGTCGGTAAACGATTCAGTGAAGGTTAATGAAAATTTAGTGGTTGCTTTCAAATCAAAAGCTTTGGTTTTTGAAAACATTAAAAACAAAGGTGTTCTTGACAGTATTTATGCCGTAAAAAATATCGATTTGGATGAATACACTTCAGAAAACATCCTTACAGCACTTAAAAAACAACAGCAGAATTATTTCGAGCAAAACAAAAAAGACGCATCAGATTTGGTACGCGACTTTGCACAAACTTGGTACGAAAACTCAGACATGAAAGTCCATTCAAACGAAAATAATTTACTGACCATTCAATATACAAGTGACGGATTTTCAGGCGGTGCACACGGTTTTTACAACGAAATTTACAAAGTTTTCGACTTGAAGGAAAATAAAACGGTACAACTTTCAGATATTTTGATGACACCAGATTCTAATATTTGGAAACGAGCTTTAATGGACAATTTCCTGAAAAACGATGCCGGAAAAGGACAAAGCGAAATGCTTTTGGTAAAGGAAATTTCACCGAACAACAATTTCTATTTTGACAATGAAAATTTGTACTTTCTCTATAACCAATATGAAATTACCGCTTATGCAGCCGGCCCAGTTTTGATCAAGATTCCATTTTCAGACATAAAACTGATGGTAAAGCCTGAATTTTTAAAAAGAATCGCAGTACAATAAATTTTCAAAAAGCAAATCAATTTGATTTGCTTTCTTTATTTTTGCAGTACATGGAAAAAGTTGCCTTTATCATTAATCCTTTTTCGGCGAAAAAAAATTATCAGCCTTTTCTGGCCTCGTTGAAGAAAAAGGTGCAAAATCCTTATTACATTATTTCCGAATCGATTGAAGATACGCAGCAATACATTCTGAATCATTTTGATGAGTTTGATATTTTTGTGGCAATTGGCGGTGACGGAACGATTTCTACCGTTGCAAAACACCTTATCAATACTGAAAAAATTCTCGCTATTTTTCCTGCGGGTTCTGGAAACGGATTTTCCAACGAGACCAATTTTCATAAAAATTTAGATGAGCTCTTAGAAAAAATCAAAGGCAAAAAATCAAGAAAAATTGATACTTTCACCGTGAATGACAAATTATCCATCAATGTTTCGGGAACAGGTTTTGACGGAAAGGTGGTGAAAGAATTTGAAAAAACCGAGCGTGGTTTTAAGAATTACATCAAAGTTTCCATACAAACTTTCTTTAATTACAAACCCATTAAAGTGAAGTTTCTCGATGAAAATTACCGGCAATACAACGGGAAATATTTGATGTTGAATATAGCAAACACCCGACAATTCGGAAACAACGCGTACATTGCACCAAAAGCGAGTAAAAGTGACGGTTTGGTAGATTTGGTTTTGGTGAAGAAATTTCCGATTACCTACTCTCCTTTTTTTGCGTTCCGAATGTTTACGAAACGTTTGAAGGACGACGATTACGTTACTTATCTTCCTGTTTCAGAAATCGAATTTAAGGTTTCCACAAAAAATTGGCATCTTGATGGTGAATTTAATAAGATAAAATCGCCGGTTCATGTGAAGGTTTTGCCGAAGAGTTTGAAGATTTTAATTTAAAAAAAACCTTATAGGTTTCCTAAATTTCAAAAATGACCATCACCCAAAATAAAAAGACAGAATTCCGCGAACTTGGTTTAATGGATTACGAACCGGCTTTCAATTATCAAGAAACTTTGATGAAATCCATCATCGACTTAAAATTGAAAAACCGTGACAGAACCGACGGAATGTACGAAGAAACACCTAATTATCTCCTTTTTGTAGAGCATCCACACGTTTACACGTTGGGAAAATCGGGACACGAAGAAAATATGCTAGCAAATACTGAGAAACTGAAGGAAATCAACGCCACTTTCGTGAAAACCAATCGTGGTGGAGATATTACGTATCACGGTTTCGGACAGATTGTGGGTTATCCTATTGTGGATTTGGATAACTTTAAATCTGATATTTTCAAATATATGAGAGATTTGGAAGAAGCGATTATCAGAACAATTGCAGAATACGGTTTGAAAGGCGAAAGAAGTGAAGGCGAAACCGGAGTTTGGTTGGATGTGGGAAAACCTTACGCAAGAAAAATTTGTGCAATGGGCGTAAAAACCTCAAAATGGGTTACAATGCACGGTTTTGCGTTGAACGTGAATACCGATTTACGCTATTTTGAATACATTATTCCCTGTGGAATTAAAGATAAATCAGTAACTTCTTTGGCTAGAGAGTTGGAACGAAAGTTTTCTGATGTGGAAGTTTTGGAGGTGAAAGAGAAGATTAAGAAACATTTTTCGGAGGTTTTTGGAGCCGAGTTGGTTTAAGACATCAACAATTTCCTAATTAAAAAAGAGCGAAAATTTTCGCTCTTTTTATATTTTATTTAAAGATATTTACTGATAAATCCTTTGCAAATCAACTTTTCTTTTCCGTTATGTTAATGGTGATGTGCCACGGTTTCCTAAAGTTCGATGAGAAAAAAATAATTTAAATTATCGAATTCGTAATTTTGGTAGGGAAATTTTTAAATTCTTTAAAAAATTTTATCTTTGTGAAAATCCAATAAACTAAAATGGCAGAATATAAATTATTACTTCCCTCGATGGGAGAAGGTGTGATGGAAGCAACAATCATCAGTTGGTTATTCAATGAAGGCGATATGGTGAAAGAAGATGATTCCGTTGTGGAAATCGCGACCGATAAGGTGGATTCCGACGTTCCGACACCGGTTTCGGGAAAAATTGTAAAAATTCTGAAACAAAAAGATGAGGTGGCAAAAATTGGGGAGGCCATCGCAATTCTAGAAGTTGCAGGCGAAGGTGAAGCCATAGCAGAACAACCGCAAGAACCAAAATCCCACGCTGAAGTAAAAACAGAATTGCCAAATGTGGAACCAGAAGTCGTAAAAGCCTTGGAAGAATCTATGGAAAGCGCAAAGATTTCTACAGGTCTTCCTGCAACCGATTTATATTTGTCGCCTTTGGTAAAATCAATCGTTCAGCAAGAAAATATTTCGGAAGCTGAATTAAACTCAATCAAAGGAAGCGGTTTAGAAGGAAGAATTACGAAAGAAGATATTTTGCA
>APMI01013129.1_pt1 | contig 14644 bp, 15 predicted proteins | sample 667938 | NCBI WGS metagenome assembly APMI01 (sample SAMN01084076, study PRJNA167559) | wastewater metagenome | biome: Wastewater | place: Denmark: Ejby Moelle, Odense | collected 2011-11-28 | reverse complement strand
TACGCCAAGAGCAGTTGGCGGCCGAACTTGGCTCCAGCGTCATCCCGGTGCGAGAGGCATTGAAAACGCTGGAAGCGGAAGGGCAGGTTCGGTACGCCCCACACCGTGGCTATCACGTGGCGCGCCTCAGCCTGGAGGAGCTGACCGAAACGTACCGAATACGCGAATTGCTCGAAGACGACCTGGTCCGTACCGCGGTCCCGCTCCTACTAGAAGAGCACTACCTGATACTCGATCGGGCCATGGATGCGATGGAGGCGGCAAGCTCAACCGGCGACATCGCCACCATGATCGAATCGAACCGCGAGTTTCACTTCACGATTTTCGCTGCGGCAATGAAGCCACGAATGGTCGACATAGTGCGGGTCCTTTGGCAACAAACCGACCCTTATCGCTCTTTGTACTATGCGGATCCTCAAGCGCGCCAGCTGGTCGATCTCGAACACAGATCGATAGTGACAACTCTTCGATCGGGCGACGTGGCTCGCGCGATCGAGCAATTGGGTCTGCATCGCGAGCATGCTGTCGCGGCGCTGGCTCTCAGGCTCCAGGACTGACTAAGGCGCGTCAAACTCGCCCTAGATTCAACTGGCGCTCGCGGCGCCGATCTAGCTGAATGCGCGCTAGATGCTATGAACAACTGGCTCGCCTACCGAAATGCGCCCGAAACGGGCGCGAGTGATACTGGTTGAGCAGCGTAAGCCGTTGCGGGCCCACCGGGCCAAAAAATCTCGGTGGTTTATGGGTGAAGTTGTCCCGGTCGGCTTAAGCGGATCGCCGTCTGCCGTTCCAGTGGCACTGCATCTTCATTTCCTGTTAATCGGCGTGAAGTGAGAATTCGATGATTTTGCAAGTAACAATCGTGGTCGGCAATCCAAAGCCGAAATCACGAACCATGCGTGTTGCCGAGATCCTGGTCGAGAAATTGCTGCAACCGGGTTCTTTCGAGTTGCAAGTGATCGACTTGGCCGACCATGCCTCAGAGATCTTCACGTGGCCGTCCGAACGCATGGCTGACTTGAATTCGCGCGTGGCCGAAAGCAATCTGGTCGTCTTCGCCTCGCCGACATACAAAGCGAGCTACACGGGACTCCTGAAGGCGTTCCTCGACCGCTACCCGGCTAACGGGCTCGAGGGTGTCACTGCTATACCCGTTCACACAGGTGGCGACCTGACCCACGCTATGGGGCCGACCGTGAATCTAGCACCGCTGCTTGTTGAACTCGGCGCGATTGTCCCGGGCCGTGGCTTCTACTTCGTGGCGGGGCAGATGGATCATGCCGACGACATCGTCGAACGCGTTGCGGAAGAGTATGCGGCGAATCTCAGCAGGCTCGCCGTTGTGTCATCGGCCGTTCGCATTCCATTGGCCACCTCAAGAGCGACGGCGGGAGCGGGAGCACGATGACGATCGCGTCTGAGGGGCTGTCCACCATGTCAGGGTTCGACCCGAGAACGTTTCGAGACACTCTTGGGCACTATGCATCCGGGATCACGATCATTTCCGGAATCGACGAGCAAGGCCCCATCGGTTTCACCTGTCAGTCGTTCTACTCCGTGTCGACTGAACCGCCACTTGTTTCGTTTAGCGTCATGAAGACTTCAACTACTTACCCCCGCGTCAGAGCGACCGGATCGTTTGCGGTGAACGTGCTCGCGCATGACCAGCCCGATGTCTCCAACCAGTTCGCGAGAAGTGGTACTGACAAGTGGGCCGGCGTCTCTTGGATCCAGTCTGGATCAGGAAATCCATTAATCGTTGAGACTCTCATGTGGCTCGATTGCGATATCTGGGCAGAGCATGAAGCCGGCGATCACATGATCGTCATTGGACGGGTTAAGGAAATGAGCGCGCCGTCGTGGCATAAAGACGAACCGCTCCTGTACTTCAAGGGCCAGTATCGCCACTTGCGTGACTTCTCGTAGCTGGAACTCAGACCAGATTGATTCAGAGGAAGTCCGGGGCAGTGCGCCTGGAGACCTCAGAGCCTACGGTCCGCAAGTACAGGGAACGAAGAGCGGTACTCGAGTAGATCATCCAGATCCGCGTCAGCCGTTAGGACGGCATCGCCGTCGTTTGCCCGCGCCAGTACCACACCCCGATGGGATACAATCTGGCTCCCTCCACCGACGTGAACGCCTGCGTGTGTTCCACCGGTGTTGACCTGGACGACGATGGCTTGATTCTCGATCGCGCGCGCGCGTCCAAGTACGTGCCAGTGGTCCCGGCGGGCCTCAGGCCATGCCGCTGGGACCGCGAACACGTTCGCTCCCGCGCGCGACAACAACCTGAAGAGCTCCGGGAATCGGAGGTCATAGCAGGTCGCCAGGCCTAAGTTCACGCCCTGCGCCATCGTCGCGATATCCATCGGAATCACGGTCGGCCGTTCACCTGGCTGGATCAGGTTCGGCTCACCTTCGCCGAACCCAAACGGGTGGATCTTGCGATAGGTGTCCAAGGTGCGACCATCGCGCCCCACCACCACTGAGGTGTTCCACATTGGCGTGGCCCCGACTCTAGACGGGGCAAAGGAGTCGGTCTCGAGAATCGACCCCACGTGGACCACCGCTCCGATGTCGGCCGCGGCGGCCGCGATAGCGGCGACCGTAAAGTCCCGCAGACCTTCTGCGCGAGCTCGCCAATCAGAGTAGAAGAAGTAACCTGGCGCCCAAAGTTCCGGCAAGACGACGAGGTCTGCGCCCTCCTGCTCGCGGACCAGTGCTGCAACGCGTTCTACACGGTGCTCAACCGTCTCGTCATCGCCGTATGCAACTTGTACGGCTCGCACGTTGATGGTTCGAGACATTGGGTATCTCCCGGTTGATGAAGGAAATGAGAATGGCCGGGATCTCGTCACCACAAACGAGACCCCGGCCGAAGTGGCCTAACTAGGCCGGCTGGAGCGCGTCGTATTTCGACCGGACAAGTGGAAGTATCTTCTCCCCGAAGATCTTCAGGTCAGGCACGAAGTCGACAAACGTAAGGAGGAGGCCTTCAACGCCCGTGTCGCGTTCCATTGTCGCGATCTGCTCCGCTACCGACTCATACGATCCGTGCAGTACTGGGAAACCCATGAAAACCAAGCTCCCTGACTCGAGCGACGCGGAAAGGCCCTCCAGGAAGTGGGCACTGGTTCCCCCGGTGTTGGTGTCCATCGCTGCACTGCCCGCGACATTTTGGAGCGCGACGGTGTCGGCTCCGCGCACGATTTCCTCTGCTCGGGCAAGGGCCTTCTCGTCTGTCTCGTCCGCGATGATCGTCACGAGGGCAAGAGTTCCGACATCGCGTCCGACCTTGCTCGCTTCCTCTAGAACGGGCTGGGCGATGCCGCGAAGCTTTTCCCTGCTTCCGAACACGAAGTTGAAGTCGGAGTGGTGCGCGGTGAAGATCTGACCGCTCGGCGACTGGCCGGCCGTCACGATCGGAATTTCGCGGCTCGGCGTCGGGTAGCAAGTTGCGGCATTCATCTTGAAGAAGTCGCCGTCGTATGTCAGCTCCCCCTGCCGCCACAGGCCGCGCATGACGTCAACGTATTCTTCCGCGAACTCGTAGCGGCGAGTGTAGTAGTCATCGCTCGGCCAGAGTCCCATCGGTTCGTACTCTGGCTTGTTCCACCCGGTCACGAGGTTCACACCCGCGCGACCTTTGCTGATGTCGTCGAGGGTGGCGATCTGACGAGCTACGACTGCGGGGTGAAATCCGAGGATCGGAATCGTCGCGTAGATGTCGATCGAGCTTGTCTGCGCTGCGAGTCCGCACGCCAAGGAGATGGAATCCAGGCAGCCGTCCCAGTACCCGGAGCTGCCACCAAATCCGTGGTACTTGATCATAGAAAGAACGAAGTCCAAACCTAGGCGCTCCGCCTCAAGTGTGATCTCAAGACAGTGCTGGTACGTGGGCTGATACTGCGGGCTGCTGTTCGAAAGGATGTAGCCGTTCTGGCCGTTCGGCAGAAACACTCCGAGCTTCATGGTGACTCCACTTCTATGGTTGGGTGCTGGGATCGCTTGTGAGCGGGACTTACAGGAGCTTCATGGCCATGGGGCGAATAGGCGCGCCGGTTGCCCCACGCAGACGGATGGGCGCGGCAACGATGCAGAATTCATTGACGTCATCTGCCGATAGCTCCTCGAGGTTAAGCAGCTCGATCATCGGCACGCCGGCTTCTGCAAGAAAGTGACAGTGGCCAGGCAGCCAGTTGTCCTCGTGAAGACTCGGTCCAACTTCGACGCACTCTTGATCTGCGCCGATGACGCTGATTCGCTGGGCAGTGAGCCACCGAGATGCCTCGAGGCTGAGCCCAGGAGGGTTCCCGAGGGTCTTTGCCCCGTCCGGCCAGTAGCGCATCCGGCCTGTGCGGACGAACACGACATCACCTTCGCCGATCACAAGTCCGGTTCGTGCAAGCTCGTTCTGCACGTCTTCGACTGAAATCGCGTACGAGTCCGGCAGACAGTCGACCCCTTTGAGCTTGGCAATGTCGAGCAAAATCGTCCGGGCGACGATTGGGGGAATTACGTCCGCCCCGCCTTTCGTCCAGTTCCTGCTTCCGAGGTGTTCCTCGGGAGTGAACCCGTTGTAGATCTTGCCGTCGACGCCGAAATGGTTGAACGCGTCGATGTGGGTGCCGGTGTGGGTGTACAGGAAGACAACATCCCCGGAGTAGCAAACATGCCGGTTTACGTCCTCCCCGGCACCGTTCAAGTTGTCGACAACGGTGCCGCCAGGAGTGTGGCTCATGTAGATCTGGTACGAAGGGTCTCCCGCGGCCTGGAAGCTCGGCATTCCGACGAAGTAGTCAACGCTCAGGTCATAGATCTTTGAGGGGTCAACCCGCGCAAGCGTGCTCGACTGGTTAGCGCTCGCAAGGGTATTGAGTGCTCCTAGCTCGTCATCCGGTCCCCAAGGACTCGTGGAAACTTTGATGTCCGCGCGCACGGTCAGCCGTCTTCTCTAACGAAGTCGACGACGGCGCGGCTGCGAACCTTCGGGAGGAGCTGATCGACGATCTCGTGATGGAACGGAGCCGTTGAATACGCTTCAAGGTCATCCCAGCTCTCGAAATCCGTGATCAGGACGCCATCCCACGGGTCACCGTTCTCGTTGGGTTCGCCGACGTGCGAGCCGAGCTCCCAACTCTTGATCATGGTGAGCTGGTCCGATAGCTGGGTGAGGAGATCCACTATCTCGGACCGCTCAACCGACGCCGCTGTCTGCCACATGAAAACGTGCCTAATCACTTGGACTCCCTTGGGTTGGGTGCAAGGGCACGCATCACCCCTGCAAGTACTTCGATTTCTCCATGTTCCAGATATTTCTTCGATGAATCCAACACATGCTTGTCATTCCATCTATGTCCCTGCACGATAGATACATGGAACTGCAACAGCTGCGTTACGTGGTCGCTTTGGCCGAGGAGCGGAGCTTCACCCGCGCCGCGGCGAAGTGTTTCGTCGCGCAGTCCGCGCTTAGTCATCAAATCAAGGCGCTCGAGAATGAGATCGGTGTGGTGCTGTTTAACCGCACAAGTCGTCGGGTCGAGTTGACCGCCGGCGGCGTCGCATTCTTGGAAGCTGCCCGCATGAGCCTTAATGCGGCTGAGCGCGCGGCGACCGATGCGGCCGCCACTGTGGGACTCGTACGTGGTCGGTTGAGTGTTGGAACGATTCCAACTGAGACCGCGGTGGATCTCCCCGCCGCCCTGAAGCGATTCCACTCGCAACACCCTCAGGTGCGGATCGCACTTCAAGTTGCTGGGAGCGATGACCTCGAGATTGCGATCGCTCGGGGCGAGATTGACATTGGGCTTCTTGGACTGCCGGAGAACCGGTACCCCCGCGGCGTAGCCTGGCGCCATCTCGCAACGGATCGTCTGGCGGCGGTCTTGAGTAGCGTGCATCCGCTTGCAGGTCGACGACGACTTCGCTTGGATGATCTCTCCGAGGAGACCTTCGCGGACTTTCCCGCCGGGACTCCAGCGCGCGAAGAAAGTGATCTTGCGTTTGCTGCCGCACACATAAAGCGGGATGTTGCCTTCGAATCTATGGCTACCAACCTCACGCTGGATCTGATTCGGCGCAACTTGGCGGTCGCGCTTCTTCCCTCGCGTTACGTGCCCAGCGAATCCGGACTCGTCAGTATTGAACTGGTGAAGGGACCGTCCAGACTCGAGTACATCGCGTGGAGCGATTTCAACCCGAGCGCCGCAGCGCAGGCGTTCCTCAACTCTGTCGAGGCCTGACACTGCGGCGCCCAGCTTGGTCATGGTCGCAGAAGTCGCGCGAGCTCTGGGTCGCGGGTCTGGACCAGACTCCACACCTCGTCTGCGGTTGCCGCCTCCGGACCGCAACCTTCCTTCGCGGTTGTCGCCGCTCCGGCCGCGTTGGCGAACTGTGCAGATCGATCGATCGAGATGCCCTTCAAGATTCCGAACACCAGTCCGCTGATGAAAGAATCCCCCGCTCCCGTCGTGTCGACCTGGCGGACGCTATACCCCTGAACCCAACCCTCGAATTCGGGCGACAAGATGAAGCATCCCTTCGCGCCGCCTTTGACGATGACAGTCGCGGCGTCGTGCATGCGCACCCGAAGCACACGAGCGGCAACTTCCGGGTGATCGACTCCTGACCATCGAGCCGCCTCAACATCGTTCAGCACCAGATAATCGACCAGCCGAAGCCAACGGTCGATAACATCACTGCTCAAAGCGATGGGACCGGGGTCGAAAACCACCGGGCATCCAACAACCCTGGCCGCCCGCGCCACCTTCTCGCACCTGGCTCTGTCCTGTTCGGCGACCAACATGTAGCCGGAGAGCACCACAATCCTGCTGGTGGCGACGAGGTGTGACGGATCGATTCTGGCTACGAATCGCCCGTCGAGAACGCTGGCAAAGGCATGCTCACCACTCGGATCGTTCAGAACGACTGCATATGGCGTTGAGTAGTCAGGATGGGTTTCGAAGAAGTCGGTGCTTACACCTTCCGCTTCGTATCCCTGCCGTAGTACGTCGCCAGCGCTGTCGTTGCCAATAACGCCCACTTGCGCGATGTTCAGTCCCAAGCGCGCTGCGACAAACGCTGTAGTCGCCCCGCCGCCGGGGGTCAATCGAACCTGCCGGGCGGGATTCGTCTCGCCAGCCCGAATCGGGAGAGGGCGGGTGAGCGCGACGTGCACATCGCAAATTGGATACTGCAGAAAAAGCACGTCACGCATCTGACCCTCCGGAATGATAGTTGAGCTCAGGGGCATTCTCCCGCGCGATCTTCTCCAACTCTCTAGCCGTAGTTTCCATGTCGAGCGCAGAGTTCGCCTCCTTGAAGATGGGGTACCAGTCAGGCGGGAGGCTGGAGAAACCGGCGTACGCTCCAGCGACCATGCCCGCGATGCACGCGATGGTGTCGGTGTCGCCGCCGATGTTCGCGCCGCCAAGAATCGTGAGCCTTGGATCGCCGTCCGCTGCCACGAACAGGCCGATCGCGGCCGCAACACTCTGCTGATTGCTGCCGTCGTTTCCGACTTCGCGCTCGATCGACTCTTCGGCTTCTTCCATGCCTTCCGCTGCGAGCCCGAGCTGGATAGCTCGCTGGAGCATCGGCAGCAGGGACGGGCCGCTCGCGACTCGGGCGGTGTTGATGCCAACCCTCTCCCCCTCCTTGGCGCCGGAAATGGCGGCCTTGACGACGTCGAGTCGGTCGGAGCCCGGAGCGAGAGCGGCGGCAATAGCTGCCGCGATCGCCGCAGCGCCCGCAAAAGCGTGCTGTGTGCCATGACTGGGCCGGCACATGATGATGGCCGTCTCGATGGCTCCCTGGACATCGCCCGGATGGATAAGACCTGCTGACGCGACGCGCATCGCCGCGCCATTTGAAACTCCGCGGCCATACTCGAGGCCGGTCATGCCAACCGTCTCGGGGTCCTTTCCCGCGAGGAGGTCTGCGACAGCGAACCGGACCGTCGGGCCAGCGTTGCGGGGGTAGTACTTCGGATACTTCTGGGTCCACGCGATCAACGCATCACCAGCCGCCCGTGCCGTCAGCTTTCCGCCGGTCTTGATCACGGCCTGAGCCATCTCGTACATCTGGGACGTGTCGTCGGTCCCCTCGCCGACGAAGTTTCCGAGTGCGTAGGGGTTGTCACTTCCGTCAATGAATTCCTCGATGCGGGAGCCGTACCGAGCGAGAATCTCCGCCCGGCTCATGGCCTCACTTGGGGCCCCGATCCCGTCGCCCATGCCAGCCGTGACTAGTGAGCCGAAGATTTTGTCGTAGAGAACGGAGTCGTTCATTTCAACCCTTCCGAGGTTTCTTGTTTATTGCTGGCGCCCAGGATCGGGCGCGAGGTTTCGCATCGATCCAGTTCTGGAGCGCCGCGGACTTTCGAATCCACTACGGACGCGAGAGTGTTGGGGGTTAAGGCCGGGGAGGGCATTCCGCGCGCTCCCCCGCTCCCCGACCGGTCAACTAGCTGTGGAGCATTTCCTTCGAGATCTGGACGTTTCCGGCCTTGATGTCCGCAAGAGCGGCGTCAAGATTGGCCTTCGCGGTGTCCGAAATCGGCGAACCATCGCTGAGCTCGAAGTTGGTAGCGCCAGAGTCCATACCGAACTCGATCCGCTTGCCGGCCTGGAAATCGCCCGCCATTGAGGACTCAATGAAGCTCACGAACATCTGTCCGAAGTCGTTCACAGCGCTGCCCAGCTCGAGCTGCTCGGCCGTGAAGACGTCGGTGTAGTGCGTGTCCCAGGCAACGAACAGCGTGTCTGACTGGGCGGCCGCCTGAGCGGCGCCGACACCAGATCCACCGGCGGCTGCTCCGATAACGTCAGCGCCCTTGTCGACGAGACCGAGCGCCTGCTCCTTACCCGCAGTCGGGTCAGTGAAGCTGCCCGCGTAAACCACATAGTCGGTGATGTCCGGGTTCACGCTGACAAGCCCCTGCTGCCAACCGGCGATGATCTCAAGGATCACAGGATCGTCAGTACCGCCGACAATGCCCACGATGTTCGATTTCGTCTCCGAGGCTGCTACGACGCCCGCAAGGTATGCGGTCTGCAGACGGTCGAGGCCGAACTCCTGGATGTTGTCGAAGTCCGCGATGTTCTCGATGTGACCGTCGAGGCTGCCGAACTTGATGTCAGGGAAGTCGGCCGCAACGGCCTCGGTCGCGTCAACCATGTCGCCGTACATCGTGATGATCGCGTCGTAGCCAGCCTCGGCGAGGGATCGCACCTTCGGCTCGAATTCCTGCACCTCCGTCGCTTCAACAACCTTGATCTCGACGTTGTCGTTCGCTGCGTCATACTCCTTCAGCGTCGCGTCAAGCGCCTGCGAGTACTCGGCGTTGTCGATCGCCTGATCCGTTACTACTCCGACCTTGTAGACGTCATCACTGCTTCCGGTGCCGGCATCGGTGTCGGCACACGCCGAGAGCAGACCGAGCACCGGCAGGGTTGCCAGCGCGATGATTGCTACCTTCCTGCTGTTTTTCATGCGTTCCTACTTTCTGTTGGTGATTGCCCCGCCTTGGGGTAGTGCGGGCTCTATGAGGTACTTGCGCTCAGCCTCTACCTTTCGAACTCGTTTGCGGAGCTTCCTCACAACGAGCGGCAAAATGGCGACTACCAGGGCTAGTACATAGGGCAGGGTGCCGAGTAATTGGGGGTTGAGACCGCCGCCCGAAAGCCGCAGCACCATCGCGTCGGAGAACCCGAACACAAGGCTCACGAGCAGAACAGGGAAAGGCCGCAAGCCCGCCATGATCAAGACCGCGAGTGCTGTGAAACCGCGTCCGTTGGTCATGTCGACCGTGAATAGATTCAGCGAGAGAGAGAGCTCCGCACCTGCGAGTCCGCAAAGCAGGCCGTTGATCAGAACGCTGATGTAACGCACCCGCTTCACATTGATGCCGGCGGCGAAAGCTGCGGTCTCGTTATAGCCGATGATTCGCATCTGAAATCCGAACTTCGTCCGGTACAGCACAACGTGCGCCACGACGACGGCGATCAGTGCGACATACGTGAGCGGAGTCTGGTTTGTGAAGAGGGCGCCGAGTATGGGTATGTCAGTCAGACCAGGGACCGTAATTGGTCGCAGCGCTAGATCGCTACTCAGGACGTATCGCCCGTTCGCGTCGAAGATCGGGACCAGAAGATAGCGGGTAAGTCCCCCGCAGATCACAATGAACGCGATTGAGCAAACAACTGCGTCGACTTTCAGCTCGAGCACGAACGCTGCGTAGATCGCGGCCAGCGCCATCGTTGCAGCGGCCGCCACCAGCACCCCGCCTAAAACACTTTGCGTGAAGTAGGCACCCGCCACAGCGGCGAAGCAACCAAACAGCGCGAAGCCGTCCAACGCGAGATTGAAGACGTTGACCTTGAGCGCGAAGAAGCCACCGAGGGCGATGAGCAGAACCGGCACCATCAGGTGAATGGTTTGGGTGAGGACGCTAGTGATGAGATCCATCAGGCGACTTCCTTACTCGGCTCTGCCGCTTTCTCGCGTCGACGTCGGATGAAGAACTGCAGGATGGCTACCGTGCCGAAGAGCATCACGAAGCCGCGCACAAGAATGACGATCTCTGGAGGAGTGTCAGTGTTGATAGAGAGCCCAATAGCACCGCTCTGCAGAGCTCCTAGCAACAGCGCTCCGAGCGCCATTCCGACCGGCTTGAGTTTGCCGATGAAGGCGGCTGTCAGGCCCGCAAATGCGAGGCCTTCCGCATAGCTCACGTAGTACTTGTGGTAGACGACCGTAAGCTCCCCGGTCGAGGTAATGCTGGCGATGGCTCCCGCAACGATTGCCGCGATCAGGATCACTCGGATCGAGTTGATCCCGCTCGCTTTTGCGAAGGTCAAGTTCTGGCCCACCAGGCGCAGTCTGAAGCCGCCTACGGTTCTCCGCAGGAACAGACCGTAGGCCACGACTATCAGCAGGCCAACGATGACCGCCACTACTCCTGACGGTTCGGGCGTCAGATCCACCGACCTAGCGACGGTTGTCGAGTTTCCCAATGGGGTGTATAGGAGCATGTAGCTGCTTAGACGTACGAGGATGTAGTTGAGCAAGATGCCTACGACAACCTCGTTGATGCCGATCCATTGCTTCAGGTAGGCAGGAATCAGGGAAACCAACCCGCCCGCAACCATTCCCGCAATAAGCATTGCGACGAAGAGAAGGGGTATTGGCAGAACCGCCCCTAGTACGACCTGCACGGTGGTAACCGAAAGTGCAGATGCGTACATCTGGCCCTCTTGGCCAATGTTGAAGTAACCCGCGCGGTAGCTGAGCGCAAATGAGATGGCGAGAAGCAAGATCGGCAGCGTGTACCGCACCGTGTTCGTGAGGGCAGTCGGGCCGCCGAACGCGCCCTGAGCTATCGCCGCATAAGCCTCGAAAGGGTTGCTGCCGGCAAGGACTACAAGAAGTCCCGACAGGATGAACGCGATGAGGACTGCCAGCACCGGATTGGTGATGTCCAGTATCTGGTCTCGCCTGAATCCCAAGTTCCTCATGACGCGACAGCCTCGTCACTCGTTTGTGTGATTCCGCCCATCAGCAGGCCAAGTCGCTCCTCCGTGGCGTTAGGGACGTCGCGCACTTCTCCCGAGATGGAGCCCTCATACATGATCACGATCCGATCGCTCAGGCTCGTGAGCTCCTCAAGGTCCGCCGTGATGAGTAGTACTGCCGCTCCTTGCGCTCGTAGCGCGAGGAGCTGCTCACGCACGAAGTTGATCGCACCAATATCGAGCCCTCTAGTCGGTTGCGCCGCGACAAGTAGCGTGGGGCCGCTCCCGACCTCTCGCGCGAGCACTATCTTCTGGAGATTGCCTCCTGACATGCCTCCGATGGACTTCGCTCGCCCGACTCCGCGAATGTCAAACCTGACCAGGAGGTCTCTGGCTAGTTCGGCGATTGCGCCGATACGTAGCACCCCGAGCTTGCTGAATCGCGGTTTGCCCTCTGAACCCGCGACAAGGTTGTCGGACAGGCTGGCCTCGAGAGACAGCCCCCACCGCGCGCGATCCTCCGAAATCAGGGCAAGTCCCGCATCACGCCGCTGCTGGACTGACGAATTGGTGATGTCCGATTCGCGAATGTTCAGAGTTCCCGCCGACTCGCGGGTAACACCGAGCAGCAGTTCGACAAGCTCGGATTGACCATTCCCTTCGACGCCCCCGACCCCGAGGATTTCGCCGGCGTGTACATCGAAGGAAAGGTCTCTGATTCGCGGGACTCCGTCGCCGTCAATGAACCACAGTCCAACGGCCTGGGCGAGCGGATGACCCTCGCCCGGATGGCGATCGGGATTTTGCAGGAGCTCGACGTCCTGACGACCCACCATCGCTCGCGCGAGACCGATCTCGTCTGTCTCGCCACGAGCAAACGAACCGATCATGCGCCCGTGACGCATGACGCTGATGCGATCACCAACCCGCTGCACTTCTCGCAGCTTGTGGGAGATGAAAACGATCGCCGTACCCTCAGCTTTCAACTCCTCAATGAGCCTGAAGAGTTCGTCGGTCTCCTGTGGCGTCAGGACGGCGGTCGGTTCGTCGAGAATCAGAATGCGCGCGCCGATGAAGAGCGCCTTGATGATCTCTACCTTCTGCCGTTCACCTACGCTCAGCTTTCCCACAATGGCGTCCGGCGAATGCTTCATGCCGAACCGCGCGAGGAGCGCTTGAAGTTGCGATCTCGCCGCCTTGAATTCGATGAACCCCAGGCGCGTGGTGGTCCGCGCCATCAAGGCGTTCTCGAGGATGCTCATTTCCTCGATCTGCATGAAGTTCTGGTGGACCATTGCGATGCCGAGCTCGACCGCGCCTGCGATGTCGTACTGCTTCGCATCTCCGTCAATGAAGATTTGGCCTGCATCAGGCGAGTACTGCCCGTAGAGGACCCGCATTAGCGTGGTCTTACCTGCGCCATTTTCACCGACAAGAGCATGGGTCTCGCCAGCTCGCACATCGAAGCTCACGGCGTCATTTGCCAGAACGGAGCTGAACTCCTTGCGGATATCCCGTAGTTCAACAACCGGGGGCGAAACGTTGATCACCAGCGGCTCCTTTACCTGTCGGGCCTTCGGGGTAGGCCTGTCTGAACCTGTCTAGTTGATCGGCCTCCGATTCGTCAAGCATTGTTTACCTAGCCGACACATGCGGGCCCAAATGCATAGAAATGCAGCGAAGTTTGACAATTCCGCGAGAAGCTGTACCTTTCAATCAGGTTTAGACAGGTGGGATCAAGGGCGTAAATGAGTCAATCCGAAACCGCGCTGAAGCATGAACGGGTGGCTGCCCTGCTGGCAGACGAGATCCGTTCGGGTTCAATCGGGCACGGTGATCAACTTCCAGGCGAGAACTCTCCCGCCGAGCGGTTCGGCGTGAGCCGAACGACTGTACGAAACGCCCTCGCTGAGCTGACCTCGGCCGGTCTGATCGCAACGCGGGTGGGCAAAGGTTCCTACGTGCTTTTTGACGGCCAGCGTTTGGATGCGCGTCATGGATGGGCTCGCGCCTTTGCGGCGAGAGGTATCGGTGAACGAGCGCGAGTTCTGTCGATTCGCGCTGAGTCGGATCCCATCCTTGCCGGTCGCTTGGGATTGAATTCGGAAGCATTCATCGTCGTACGTAGGGTTCGCGAACTTTCCACCGGAGTGGCTATCTCCTTGGAGAACAGCTGGATCCCCGCGGTGGGAGGTCTGTTGGCCCTCCCCGGCGCGCAGCTCGAAACGCTTTCCCTCACGGAGGTTCTTGAAGCGAATTCTCTTTTCGCCCATCACGGGACGCAGCAGATGGGCGGCCGTCGGTTGAACGAGTTCGAAGCGCAGCAGCTCAATCGCGATTCCGCGACCTGGTTCCTGTACATGGAGCGCACCTCCCTGTCATCGTCCGAGGAGCTCGTTGAGCATCTCGAGTGCGTGCTCGACCCCGAGCACTTCACGTTCCAACTCGAAGTTGGAGAATCCAATCACTAGGTCAAAGGGCAAACATGAGCTGGAATGACGACATCATCGAAAAGTTTCGCGCGAGCAGTGGAGCTGATAACGACTGGGGCACCAAGCTCATCGTTATGCACACCCGTGGAGCGAGAACCGAGCAAGTCAGGCTGGCACCGGTTGTTGGGTTCAAGGATGCGACTGGGTGGACGGTAGTTGCGTCGAAGGGGGGCGCCGACGAGAACCCTGCGTGGTACTTCAACCTGAAAGCACATCCTGCTGTCGAAATCGAGACCGTCATTGATGGAAAGATCGAGATTCTTCCGGTGTTCGCGACAGAGATTAGCGGCGTCGAGCGCGACGTGGAATGGGAACGAATTGTCGATGAGGCCCCTTCATTCGCTGAGTACCCCAAGATGACTCAGCGCTCGCTTCCGTTGGTGCACCTTACGACGGCGCCCCGTGTGGAAGTGCCCGTCGGCGCGTGAGCTCCCCCGGGGAGAAACCGCGGATAGCTGCAACGACTCCAACGCTCGCCCTCGGTGAGAAATACGAACTCTCAAAGACGATGGTCAGATGACAGCCGTCCGATTGTGGACCGTGTCGCGGCAGGAGCACTCTCATAACGCTCTCTCATAATCGTGCTCGGTGAGAGTTGAGTTCTGCGAGCCTGCACGTTTGTGAGGCGGGTCCGCCGAA
>APMI01002712.1_pt1 | contig 14650 bp, 15 predicted proteins | sample 667938 | NCBI WGS metagenome assembly APMI01 (sample SAMN01084076, study PRJNA167559) | wastewater metagenome | biome: Wastewater | place: Denmark: Ejby Moelle, Odense | collected 2011-11-28 | reverse complement strand
CAAGTAAAAGTAGATCCGCATTCGCCAGGTTATTTCAGAGCATTTGGTCCATTGGTAAACACCGAGGCTTGGTATAAGTCTTTTGATGTAAAAGAAGGAGACAAATTGTACAAAAAACCAGAAGAAAGAATCAAAATTTGGTAAAGAACCCCGTCTTTTTTCGAAGAAAAAAGAAATAGGGGAATCAAAATGGTAGCAAAATTTTTAGGAGCTTAATCCTGCTGTCGCTACTCGCTTTTTTCTGTGGCGGCGAAGCCGCCGCAGAAAAAGAGCTCAAACATACCGCTCCATCAGGGCTAGAATACAACCACCGATTTTTTTCGGTGGTTTTTTATATCTATTGAAACAATCTATTATTTTTTTCTACTAATTAACATAATAATGTTTATTATTTTTAAATTTGATATTCTAAAAAATTATTTGGTTATGAAGAAAATCCCTTTTTTAATTTTAACTACAGCAGCAGTGCTGTCTTTTAATTCTTATTCTGCTCAGAAAAAAGCAGAAGGAAACGGAATAAACCTGCATTTAATGGACACCAGTATACGTCCGCAAGATGATTTCTTTAATTATGTGAACGGAAACTGGGTAAAAACTGCTGTTATCCCTTCAGATAAAGGTACTTGGGGAAGTTTTAATGAACTTCGTGAGAAAACAGACGAAAACTCTTTAGCTATTCTTAAAAATATTTTAACAGAGAAATATGCTAAAGGTTCAGAAGGACAAAAAATTCAGGATTTATACGCTACTTACATCGATTGGAACAAAAGAAATGCAGAAGGAATAGAACCAATAAAAGCAGATTTGGCAAAAATAGATGCTATACAAAATCTTTCAGATTTTCAAAATTATATTAACCAAGCTACCTTAACTGGTGATAATCCATTATACGCTTGGAGAGTTGGGTCAGACCTAAAAGCTTCTAATGATAATGCCATTTATTTAGGAGGGCCTAGCTTAGGAATTGGTAAAGACTACTACCAAAAAGATAATGAAGCGAATACTAAAACCATTGCAGAATATACCAAATATGTTTCTAAAATTTTAGGTATTTTAGGTTATCAAAATCCAGATGATACCGCCGTTAAAATTGTAGATTTAGAAAAAAGATTTGCCAAAACTTTATTAACCAACGAAGAAGGCAGAGACGCTAATAAAAGATACAATCCAAAATCTGTAGCAGAACTTTCTGGTTTAGTGAAAAATGTAAACCTTCCAGAATATTTACAAAAAGTAGGCGTAAATACAGATAGAGTAATTCTAGGTGATCTTAAGTATTATCAGGCTTTAGATGGCTTTATTAACCAAGAGAATTTACCATTGCTAAAAGATTATATGAAATACAACATGCTTTCTGGTAATGCAGGTTCTCTAGACAAAAGATTAGACGATTTAAGATTTGATTTCTACGGAAAATACCTTCAGGGAACTCTAGAGCAACGTTCTATGGACAAGCGAGGTCTAGAAGTAGTAAACCGAGTTTTAGGAGAAGCTTTTGGTAAATTATATGTAGATAAATTTTTCCCGGCAGAAGCCAAAGCAGAAATAGTAACTTTGGTAGATTATCTTAAAAAAGCGTACCATCAGCACATCAGTAATCTTTCTTGGATGAGTGCAGATACCAAAGCTAAAGCGCTAGAAAAATTGAGCAAATTCAAAGTAAAAATTGCATATCCAGACCAGTGGGAAGATTATTCTAAATTAACGCTTTTATCACCAGCAGAAGGTGGTACTTATTATAAAAATACACAAAATATTTCTGCGTGGGGTTACCAAAAAAATCTAGAAAAAATTGGTAAAAAAGTAGATAAAACAAAATGGGGTATGACTCCACAAACGGTAAATGCATATTACAGCTCTTCTAATAACGAGATTGTTTTCCCTGCGGCAATTCTTCAACCTCCGTTCTTTGATTTTAAAGCAGATCCTGCCGTTAATTTCGGTGGAATAGGTGCTGTAATCGGTCACGAAATTTCTCACGGTTTTGATGATGGTGGTTCTAGATTCGATGGAGATGGAAATCTAAACAATTGGTGGACGAAAGAAGACCGAGAAAAATTTGAAGCTCTTACCAAAAGATTAGGCGAACAATACAGCAAATATGAACCCGTAAAAGGAACTTTCGTAAACGGAACCTTTACAATGGGAGAAAATATCGCAGATTTAGGCGGAGTAAACATTGCTTTTGATGCCCTTAAAATGTATCTTAAAGACAAAGGAAAAATAGGTAAGATTGACGGATACACCCAAGAACAAAGATTTTTCTTGAGTTGGGCTACCGTTTGGAGAACCAAATCTACCGAAAAATATCTCATCAATCAGGTAAAAACAGACTCTCACTCTCCAGGGATGTACAGAGCAGTTGGTCCGCTAGAAAACACAGATACTTGGTATGATGCTTTCAAAGTAAAAGAAGGAGATAAGCATTACAAAACACCTACAGATAGAATTAAAATCTGGTAAGAACCACTTTTTTTTCTTCAAAAAATTCACCTTTTTAAAATAGTAGCAAAAAGTTTTTAGGAGCTTAATCCTGCTGTCGCTACTCGCTTTTTTCTGCGGCGGCGAAGCCGCCGCAGAAAAAGAGCTCAAACATACCGCTCCATCAGGGCTAGAATACAACCACCGAATTTTCGGTGGTTTTTGTTTTTTAATCGTTTGTAACAAATCTTATGAATGGCATACCTATTGATTAAAACTACTAATTGTGAAAAAATCATTATCAACCGATGAAATTTACCATTAAAAAAAATATTATTTTAGAAAATCCTGAAACCAAACCGTTTTTGGCAGATGCTTTTATTCCTGAGAATAGGGAGAAATTACCTTTGGTTATTTTTTGCCACGGTTATAAAGGCTATAAAGATTGGGGCGCATGGGATTTGATGGCAGAAAAATTTGCCGAAAATGGATTTTTCTTTGTGAAATTTAATTTTTCTCATAACGGAACCACATTAGAAAAGCCTGCAGATTTTGCAGATTTAGAAAGTTTCGGAGAAAATAATTATTCTAAGGAACTCAGTGATTTAGAATTTGTTATTGATTATTTTTCCCAAGATAGTAGAGTAGATGCAGAAAATATCTCATTAATTGGGCATTCCAGAGGTGGCGGAATTGCCATTATTAAAGCCAATGAGAATATCAAGATTAAAAATTTAATAGCTTTAGCAAGTGTAGATTCTCTAGATCGTTTTCCGAAAGGTGAAGATTTCATCAACTGGAAGAGAGAAGAAGTTTACTTTAGTAATAATGCCAGAACCAGACAAATGATGCCGCATTATTTTCAATTTTTTGAAGATTTTGAGAATAATAAAAGCCATTTTGATGTAGAGAATTCTATGAAAATTTTTTCTGGCAAAACTCTAATCATCCACGGAAATTTAGACGAAGCAGTAGATTATTCTTCTGCGGAAAATCTCCATATTTGGGCGAAAAATTCCACCTTAAAACTAATTGAAGGAGCTAATCATACATTTGGAGCTAAAGAACCTTGGACTGAAGAAAAACTTCCTGAATTTTTAGAAAAAGCAAGTGAAGAATGTATTAAATTTATGAGTGTTTAGCCTTTTATAATGGCGTTTTTTTTAATGTCTTTCAATATTTTCATTAAATTTTTTTTAGATAATGTTTCAGACGAATACTGAAAACTTGGTCCCTTTGTTTGTTTTTCTCTTGTTTGTGAAGAATATACTTTTTGATAGTAAACTTTCTTTAAATTTTTAATATCATATATTTCAATTATTGCAAAAGCCTCATTGCTGGCATATTCTCTTTGTTCAGAAGTTTCTAAAACAGCTAAACCGTTTCTAATCTTTTTGGTATAAATATTTACCAAATAATTAAAATTTGTAGAATTTTTAAGTTGTTCTATCTCTTCAATTTCGGGGCTGAAAGATATTTTTCCCGAAATTAAACTTTCTGATTTTGCTTTCTCCAAATTATAAGCATTTCTTGCACTTAATTCATTGAATGTTTCTAAAGTTTCTTTATTCAATCTTTCTTTATCCATAGAGCTAAGGTCTGTATATATATTGTTAATGAGCCATTTATCATTTTTATTAAAGACCAAATTTTTACTATAGCCGTTATAATCTCTTTTTGCATTCACAAAGCAACTTTGCATTGCTAATGCCGAAATCAAAATCAATAGTAGGTTCTTCATTATATTTTAAGATTGAGTATAAATTGAACGTTAATGTGAGTTTTAATTGTTATTTTTTACCACTATCAGTATCTAACCAGATTTCGTTATTACTAATGTTGACTAAGCAGAGATTGCCTTCTCTTTTTTGTAAAACAAAATTAAAAGTATAGGGTAAATCTATGTTTTTTCCTTCTAATTTATCTGCTCTTACAGACACATAATATTCTTTTTTGAGGGCATCACCAGTATATATTTTAGAAGTTTTAGCATCTGTTAATTTATCATCAGTAAGTTCTATTAAAGTGATTTTGTTATCATTAGAAAAATCTAAAATGTTTTTATAAACCACTTTATTTACGTTTTTAATCAGTGCAAATTTTTTGCCAGCAAGGTCTAGAGTGAGCAGTGATTTATCAAATTTTCTGTTTCTTTCTATTCTATCTAGCCTCTCTACAATTTTGTCTAGACGCTGTGCATGAGCATCAATTACACAAAAAACAAGTACAGCTATTGCGAAAATCTTTTTCATTTTTACCTACATTTTACTAGAGCCAAATTACAAAAAAATATTCATCAAAAATTGAAATTCTTAGGATTCTAAACTTTTTTTACAACGGCAGTAAGTTTCGGGTGTTATTTGCAGGTAAGAGGCAATTACCTTATCTGTTAATCTAGGTTCTAACTCGTGGTACTCTTTCAAGAAAATCTCTGTTTTTTCTTTTGGAGAGTAGGAGGTCAAAAATTCTAACCTTTTCAAATGGAAATTTTCAAAATCTTCTAGAGTTTTGGTGTAAATTTTTTGGGCAATTTCGGATTCTTTGGTTAGTGTTCGGAAATCTTCTGAACTTATTACCAAAAGCGCTCCTTTTTCTAATGCCTGAATGGTAGCAACAGAGGATTTTTTTTCTAAAAAACTTAATAGAACCGTACAGAATTGATTTTCTTTTCTGATGAGTCTGGTAAATTCGGTTCCATTGGCATTGAGATGAAAAGTTCTTAGAATACCTTGAACTACAAAATAAAGATGATTACAAACTTCGCCTGCGTTTAGTAATATTTCATTTTTTTCTACATTTCTTACCTTGAAGTATTTTTTGATTTTTTCTTGGTCTTCTGTAGAAATTTCGATGTGTTTTTTCGCAAAGTCTATTAAAATTTCGTGTTCTTTCATGGTTTTGAATTTCATCATTAAAAGTATAAAAAAATCCCGAAAAATTCATTTCAGGATTTCTATTTTTTAATGATAATGTGCTTTGAATCTTTCGTAGCAAAATTTATCTAGCATTTCTCTGTCATCAGGATGAGCAATTTCTATTAAAGCAAGGGCTCTTTGCCTCATATTTTTCCCATAGAGATAGGCTACCCCAAATTCTGTTACTACATAATGAATGTGACCTCTGGTTGTTACTACGCCAGCTCCTTGCTTTAGATAAGGAACAATTCTAGGAATGCCTTTTTTGGTTCTGGAAGTAAGTGCTATAATTGGTTTTCCGCCTTCCGAAAGGGCAGCTCCCCTTATAAAATCCATTTGACCGCCAATTCCAGAAAATTGATAGGTTCCTATGGAATCTGCACAAACCTGTCCGGTTAAATCTACTTCTATTGCAGAATTAATGGCAATAAGATTCTTATTTTGAGCAATGATGATGGGATTATTTACATAAGAAACATCCATAAATGCAAATGAAGGATTGTTATCTATATAATCATATAATTTTTTAGTTCCAAAAGAAAATGCAGTAATGGTCTTATTGTTATTGATGCCTTTGAATTTATTGTCTATAATATCTTTGGCAATTAAATCTACAGCACCGTCTGAAATCATTTCGGTATGTATTCCTAGATTTTTATGATTGTGAAGCGAACTAAGAACCGCATCTGGAATAGTACCTACACCCATTTGTATGGTAGATTTATCATCTATAAGATTTGCAATATATTGCCCAATTTTGGTTTCGTCTTCTGTTACTTTAGCACTGTAATCTATGGTAAGAAGGTCCGTTTCGTGTAGAACCATTTTGGTGATTCGTTCTACGTGTATCATAGAATCTCCGAAAGTTCTGGGCATTTTAGGATTAACTTGTGCAATTACCATTTTGGCATTATCTACGGCGCTTCTGGCTACATCTATAGAAGTTCCTAATGAGCAATATCCGTGCTGGTCTGGTGGCGAAACTTGTACAATGGCTACATCTAGCGAAAGAATATTTTTCTTAAATAGCAATGGAATTTCACTTAAAAAAACAGGCACATAATCTCCTCTGTCACTATTTACAGCTTCTCTTACTGGTGTAGAAACAAAAAGAGAATTAATATAAAAACTATCTTTATATTGTGGTTTTGCAATTTCTATTTCACCTTGTACAGTAATAGAAACTATTTCTACATTTCTTAATCTACCAGCTTGTTTTGCCAATTCTGTAATCAGATAATTGGGAGTACAGGCACTGCCATGTAAAAAAACTCTGTGATTACTTTTTACAATAGAGAGAGCTTCTTCTGCAGAAACATAATTGTACATAATGTGAACATTTTTGGTTAACTTTTCTATTTTATATATTTACAAAAATACATGAATTGTGGTAATTTTGAAAATGAGATTTATCAATTTTAGGTTCTTATTTTTATTAATTTTATTAGATTTTTATTTTTATTGAGTTTTTATAGTGAAAAATGAGCTTAATTTTTTTGATTTTGATAATGTTTTTTTGCTTCTGAAACCTATAAAATTAAACCTCCAAAAAATTGAAGGTTTTGTTTATTTTTCATTAGTTTGAAATATAATTGGTAAGATTTTCTATGACTTCTTTTTGATGAAGGAGAATTTCGTCTAGAATATCTTTCATAGAGATTAGTCCTACTAATTTTTCGTTTTCGAGAACAGGTAAATATCGAATATTAAGTTGAGACATCACTTCCATACATTTTTCTACTTTGTCTGATTCTGAAAATTTGGGTAGATCTGTTCTCATAATTTCCTTTACCAAAACATCCTTAGATCTTCGGTCTTGTAATACAATTTGTCTCGCATAGTTTCTTTCGGTAATTATTCCCAAATATTGCTCACCGTTCATTACAATTATAGAACCTATGTTTTTTTCTGCCATCATTTTTAATGCATCAAAAACCGTTTCATTGGCATCTATTGTAGCAAGAGTCCTAGATTTTCTGTCGAGGATGTGTTTTATTGTTCTCATATTCAAAAAGGTTTTAGTGATTAGTATAAAATTATAAAATAATTCAATTAAACAATGCTTTTCTCAAAAAAAAATCAAAATAAAAAAGCTCCATCTGTAAAAAGATAGAGCTTTAGTGCTATTTTAGGAGTTTTTTACCACTCCAAAACTTCTTTCAAAATCAATTTTATATTGTTAAACGTATTAGGGAATACCTCATCTTTGATATGATTTACGGCAATCCAATCTACTTTTGTAATTCCTTCTTCTACCTGCGGTTTTGGAGTTTCGTTTCCGATGTATTTCATTCTAAACCAATGAGTTGCTTTTAATATTCTTAACTCTTTTCCGTCTTTTTTCTCTTTGTAAATGTGGAAGGTAGTATTCACGAAATTTTCTAAAACCAATTCCTTCAGACCTGTTTCTTCTTCTACTTCTCTTAGTGCTGCTTCGTCTAGTTTTTCATTGGGTTCTAGTTTTCCTTTGGGGAGATCCCATTTTCCTAATCTGTAAATAAATAAGATTTTTTCTTCTTTATTAATTACTATACCACCAGCTGCTTCTATCACTTTCATCATAGAGCTAAATTCTTTCCAGATTTCTTGGGCATCTTCTCCATAAATATTAATCTCTGGTGTAGAAGTATTTTCTAGCAAATCAAAAGCGATTTCAAAAGTGGTAAAACCTTCAAATCTTATGTTCTTCTCAACAGTTGTTGGAGAATTATTGATGCTTAATTTTTTTTCGTTGATAAAAACTTTATACATTTGTAGGACAATTAATTTTTACAAAAATATAAAAAATGAATTTAGAAGGAAGAAAAATAATGGTAAATAAATCTTCGAAAGAACTTTTTGAAATGCTAAAAAAACCTGAAGATTATAAAAACCTAATGCCAGATAGTTTAACAAGCTTTGAACATAGAGAAGATGGTTTTAAATTCGGACTAAAAGGAATGCCAGAAGTGGCTCTTAAAATATCTGAATTAGAAGAAGATAAAAAAGTGGTTTTGAAATCTGCTAGTTCTTCATTAGATTTTTCTCTTACCGGAAATATCAATCCTATAAGCGAGAACCAAACCGAAGTTCAGTTGCTTTTTGATGGAAATTTTAATCCTTTTATCAAAATGATGGTAGAAAAACCACTGCAAAGTTTTATCAATGCTTTGACAGATAAAATTGAACAGCTATAAAGTTATAAATTATAAAGTATAATGATAAAGTTTCAGGGTTTTCTGAAACTTTTTTTATGCAATAATTCCCGAACTATGATTCTCTGAACATCCTGTTGCAGAAGCGAGTACATTAATTTCATTGTTCATCCTTAGAACGCCCATCAGTGCAAAAATAAGAGCTTCTTTATAATCAATAATTGTTTTTTCTGGGATAATGATTTCTGTGGAAGTTTTAGATTTTATTTTTTCAATTAAATATGAATGATAAGTGCCACCACCGGTAACCAGTACATTCTTGAGCTGGAAGTGATTGAGAGTATAGGCAATTTGTATGGCGCAATGTTCGGTGAAAGTGGCTAATAAATCTTCGGTGCTTTGTTTGGTGAATTTACTTGATATGTTCTCTAAAACCCATTCTATTCCTAGAGATTTCGGGAAGTTTTGCCTGTAAAATTTTAAATTATTAAGTTGATCTAGCAATTCAGGATCTATTTTACCAAGTCTTGCAATCTTGCCATCTTCGTCATATTTTTGTCCTCTTTTTTGAGCTAAACTGTTCAAAACAATGTTTACCGGACAAATATCAAATGCGATTCTTTGATTATTAATTTTTAAAGAAATATTAGAAAATCCGCCTAAGTTAAGGCAAGCATCATACTGATGAAAAAGCAATTCATCTCCGATGGGAACTAGCGGAGCACCATTACCGCCCATTAAAACATCTTGCACACGGAAATCATAAATTACAGAGATTTTAGTTACCCATTTTATGGCTCTGCCATCACCAATCTGTAGGGTAAATTTTTTTTGCGGTTGATGAAAAACGGTATGCCCGTGAGATGCAATTAAATCTAGATTTTTAATATGATATTTTGTAATGAATTCATTTACTTTTTCACCCAAATAAAAACCATAATTACTATGAATCTCAGCTATTTCTTCCGCTGAAAGATGGATGGAGTTTTTTAATTTTTCTTCCCAAATTTTAGGATATTGTATGGTTTCGGCATTTAGAATTTCGAAGTTCCATTTTTCATTTTTTTCAAATTTTGTATAGCAAACGTCTAAACCATCTAAGCTGGTTCCAGACATTAAACCAATGGCAAAAAAGGAAGTTTTGGTCATTTTTTTACTTCTGGCATTTTCTTTACATTAAAATCTCCCGAATTGTTATACAGAACATATTCAGAGAAATCATCTTTTGCTTTCATTCCACCAGCAGAGACAGATGTAGAACCATCTTTATCAGTAATAAAAACGGTGTCTTTGGTGTACATTTTATGGTTTGCTTTGTCCCAAAAAATAGATTGCATCACAAAAGTTTGACCTTCGTTATTGATTACTTTTACGTTTCCTTTAGCTTCGTAAAATTGTTTTTTCTCAATAATTTTAGCATATTTTGCCCAAAGTCTGCCAGGAACTTTCGGTTTTTTAGCATCATAAAATTCTAAATATAGACCTTTTCTTGCTTCTGCATAAGGAGTATCTATAAATTCATATTCTTCTAGCAAAGGTGCTTTAAATCTTACTTTTACCATACCAGAGTCCATTCTGGTAATGTTGGCTCCATAGGTAATTCTAGACGGGAAATTCTTGTTTTTGTTTTGATTGGCTTTGGTAAGATCTTCTTCGCAAGATGTTAAAGAAAAAAATATAGCCAAACCTAAGAAGGCGACTATATTTTTATAAATTTTATGTGTGTTATTTTTAAACATTAATAGTATTCATTTTTTCTGAACCATTTGTCAGAGAAATTAATTCCGATTTTAAAATTAACAAAATTTTGTTGAATAAGGTTATTTTGAAGTGTACCTTTTTTGCCTAGTTCTATTCCTAAGTCTATTCCGCTCATATTTACAACGTTAGATTTTTGGAAAGGTAGAGTAGCACCTAAGGTAACACCATATTGATTAATGTTTTTACCATTTATTTCTAGGCTTCCTTTTTCATAAAAAGCACCATATCTATAAACAACTCTATTCAAATAGTTTCTAAAATCGTTATAATTAGGTAAATACCAACCACCTACTGCAACTCTGTAAGAGTTATTATAAACAAAAGGATTGCCTAAAAAATCTGTGGTAGTTCCTTTTTTGTAGTCTAATTGAGAAGACAAGAACCATTTACCATCATGACCATAACCAACACCAAATGATGCTTCTACAGGAATTAAATTTTTATCTTCACTGGTTTTCTTTTGTAGTTCTGTATAATTATCTTTTTGGTCTCCTGCGTAGTAATACGTGCTATTTACAAAGGTGGTTTCTAGATTTCCTGTAGTCCCAAAACTATAGGTAGCTCCTAGTGTTAATTTTCTATCATTTTTAAATTTCTTTTGATAGGTAGAACCTAGAGTAAAATTGAAACTTTTAATTTTAGTAGAAGTCTCAAAACCATTAATTAGAGTAGCATTAGAATATGCCAATTCTTCTACATCTGATAGTTTCCCAAAATAGAAATTACTTCTAATACCTAATGCAAAATTTGGAGTAATATTATAACCAAGAGCAGCTTGTATGGTATTAAGTGTACCTTGTCCTTGGAAATGATTTCCTTTAAAAGAACCGTCTGATAATTCTATTTTGGTAAGAATATCATATCTTTTTGAGCTGTAAGGCTGGTATCCAAAACCAAATTTTAATTTTTTAGAAAGAGGTAATGCGATTGAAATATTAGATAAATAAGTAGAATGCTTAGTAACATCCAAATTATTATAATCTGTTTTGAAGAATTGATTTTCGTTATTTGCTTGTACTCTTAAAGAAGTTAATTCTAGATTAGTGTTTGCGGCAGGGTTTTTAAAATTAAAACTATTGTTGAAATCCCAAATGTAAGCGGTATTAATGCCTCCCATTGCACTGGTTTCTACAGAATTGTCATATTTTACTTCTCCTATCCCGAAAGCTGCGTACGGAGAATTGCCTATACTTTGCGCTTTTAAACCGAATCCAATTGCTATTAAAGGTAAAAGAAAAATTCTTTTTCTCATTATGTATAAATATTAATGCGCAAATATCTTAATTATTAATGAAACGTGAAAGTGATTTTTCTATTAAAAAGCGTTAAATATCGACAGATATTACTTAAATATCTATTAAATTACTTTTTTCACTTCTTTTTTGAACTTTTATTTCTAAACCGTATCTTTGGAATTATGAATTGGGAAGATATTGTAGGCCAAAAAAAATTAATAGCAACTTTGAAAGATGCTATCAATAACGAACGTGTAAGCCATGCTCAACTGTTCATTGGCGAAGAAGGTTTTGGTGTTTTACCCCTTGCATTGGCGTATGCCAAAGAAATTCTAAAAAGAGAAAACGAAAGTGCAGCCCAAAAAGTAGAACATCTTAATCATTTAGATTTACACTTTAGTTTCCCAGTTTTTACTGAAAAAAATAACTCTCTTAGTCAAAGACTTTTTGAGGATTTTAGGAAAATGATTTTAGACAATCCGTATTCGTCTATCAATAATTGGAATGATTTGCTAGATGCACAAAACAAGCAGTTTTTAATCTCGGCAGACGAAGTAGATTCTCTAAACCAAAAGTTTTCTTTGAAAAGTTTCGAAGGAGGTACCAAGATTTTAATTGTTTGGAGAGTGGATAAGATGAATGTAACGGCTGCTAATAAATTTTTGAAATTTTTAGAAGAACCTCCTAAAAGGACAGTTATTCTTCTTTTAGCTGAGAAAATTGATGCCATTTTGCCTACTATTTTATCTAGGTGTCAAGCGGTAGAAGTACCTAGAATAGATGATGAAAGTTTGGCTGAAACCATCCGTAATAAATTTGAAATTTCTAACGAAAAATTGAACGAAATCATTCATCAATCGCAAGGAAATTACAATACTGCATTACAATTACTAAATTCGGATGAAACGGCAGATGAGTTCGAAAGTCTTTTTATAGATTGGGTGAGAAATGCTTTTATGGCAAAAAAGAAACCAGAAGTGCTCAAAAATATTATTTTCTGGGGCAGGAATATTTCTTCTTGGAACAGAGAAAAGCAAAAAAGTTTTTTAGATTTTTGTTCAGAAATGTTCAGACTAGCTTTGCTTCAGAATTATGATGCTAGTAATTTGGTGTATAAAAAATTAAGTAAAAACGGATTTAATTGGGAAGCTTTTACCAATTTTATTCACGGAGCCAACATTGTAGATATTTTAGAAGAAATTTCTACAGCAGATCTCCATCTTTACAGAAATGCCAATGCAAAAATAGTTTGGACGGATTTAGGGATTAAACTCACAAGATATATTCACAGAAGTGCATAAAAAAAAACACCGAATTCGGTGTTTTTTTCATTTTTAAGCTGCTTTTTTAGTTGCACAACATGCTTTTTTGTCTTTGGCGTTGCAAGCTTTCTTATCTTTATCAGCGCAAGCCTTTTTGTCTTTGTCAGCGCAAGCTTTCTTATCTTTTGCAGAGCATTCTTTTTTTTCCTTGTCAGAACAGCAAGATTTTTTAGGAGTTTCCTGAGCAAAGCTCAATGTAAAGGCAGAGATAGCAACTGCAACAATTAATTTTTTCATTTTTTCTCGTTTTTTTTGTTTCTCAAATATAGTGAAATTTATAGATAGACAAAACTGATAATAATCAATAGTTGAAATAAATCAATCAAACGTTTGATTGATTTGAATATTTGTTTAATTTTGCCTCGTTAAAAAATAAAACATTGGAACATTCTACAGACCAAAAAATTCTTTTTACTGCCGAGAAACTCTTTGCAGAAAAAGGTTTTGATGCTACTTCTACTAGAGATATTGCTAAAAGTGCTGGGGTAAATGTATCTATGATTTCTTATTATTTCGGGTCAAAAGAAAAACTTTTTGAAGAAATTTTTAAAGTAAGAATGAAAGAAGGACAGTCTTATGCCACAGAAATTTTAGAAAATAAAGAGATTAATGAATGGGAAAAGCTTATCAGAATAATAGAAAATTATATCAAAAGAGTAAAAACCTTGCCAGAATTTTATACCATCTTACAATCTGTGCATACTACAGAAAGTGTGGGAAATGAGCAGATTCTTAGTTTTTTGAGAACTTCTAAAATTGGTTATCTCAAAATCTATCAAAGAATATTAGAAGAAGGTTTTGAAAATGGTGTTTTTACCAAAAAGCCAGATTTATTTTTTCTTCATTCAGTTATCATAGGTACTGTTTTTTACTCTAAACAAGGGATGAATTTGTACCAAGAACTCTCTGGAAATCATACAGATGAGTTTTATGAAAATCATTATAAAGAACTTACTATTAATTTAACATCACTACTAAAAGACCTTTTAGGTTATGAACAAAAAAATTAGAAACATTTTTGGGATTTTACTTTTTTCTATTGGTTTTTCCCAAATATCGGCGCAGGAAACGAGAACAATTTCTCTGGATGAAGCGGTAGAACTCGGCATTAAAAACAGTAAAAATCTAAAATTAGATGCCGCAAAAATAGAAGAAACTGCCGCACAATTGGTAGAAGCAAAGAACAATCAACTTCCTGGTTTAAAATTAGGAGCATCTTATTTGCATCTTTTTAGTCCGAATGTTGACCTTAAAACAGGCAATTCACCAGCCGCCAATGTAAAGGTGAATAATGTAATATATGGTTCGGCTAATCTAAGCTATCCTATTTATGCTGGCGGTAGAATTAAATATGGTATTCAATCAGCAGAATATCTGATAGAAGCTTCTAAATTAAGTGCTGAGAATGATAAAAATGCAATTGCATATAATATTTCTCAGGCTTATAATAATTTATTTAAAGCATCACAAATCATTAAAGTTTTAGAAGAAAATCTTGCTGCTTCTAAAAAAAGAGACGAAACGTTTTTAAAACTAGAAAATAATGGTTTGATGGCAAGAAATGACCGATTAAAAGCTCAGTTGCAAACTTCTAACATAGAACTTCAACTTTTAGATGCCAATAATAATTATAGTATTGCCAATATTAATATGGATTTATTATTGGGCTTACCAGAAAATACGGTTCTTAAAATTGATGAAAATTACATCAATGAAGTGTCTGAAAACCAAACAAGTACTTATTTTCTAAACCAAGCTTTACAGAATAGAAAAGATTTACAAGCGCTTTACTATCAAAGAAAAGCAGCATCTGTAGGTGCTAAAGCTGCAAAATCTGAAAATTTACCAACTATTGCTCTTAC
>APMI01007302.1_pt1 | contig 14653 bp, 10 predicted proteins | sample 667938 | NCBI WGS metagenome assembly APMI01 (sample SAMN01084076, study PRJNA167559) | wastewater metagenome | biome: Wastewater | place: Denmark: Ejby Moelle, Odense | collected 2011-11-28 | reverse complement strand
AAAGGCATTGCAAAATATGCAAGCTCTCGTGATGGTGAAGCAAACGTCATTATAAGCAAGGAACGACATCTTTACACGGTCGATATTCATCTCCACCTCGATTCGAAGGTCAAAATGGAGGCTAGTGCCGATGCGGATGATCCGCATGCCGCATTTGCCGTTGCCCTTGATAAAATCGAAAAACGGGTAAGAAGAAATAAAAGAAAATTAAAAGACCATCACCCACATGGACAAGCCCCTAGAGAAGTCACTGAATAATGACTTGCGGGAAATAACACTTTAGGCTATTTGGGCGCGCCTGATAATTGTGAATTTCGTTCGTGATTATTGTGCTGGTGCGCCCACTGTATTACAGTGGGTTTTTATAAGTTTTACATAATTGCAAAAATTGTGTGTTTTTCGACCTTTATGTCGGTTCGATTTTGCAAATTATGTGTGAGGATTGCGATGCCTAAATTAGGCGATTTAGTTAATGCGCACAGCGTTTTATATCGTTCAAAGGGTGCAAACCGCCGTGAGGTTTTGAAACGTCTTTGCACGACTGCACACGATGCTTATGGCGTTGACGCCGATGAAGCATTCGAAAATGCAATGAAACGTGAGGCACTTGGCGGCACCGGCGTTGGCGAAGGTGTTGCGGTTCCGCATGCTCGTATAAAAGGTCTTGCTAAATCGGTTGGTGTTTTTGCTTTGCTTGAAAAGCCTGCCGATTTCGAAGGGCCTGATAATATCGCTGCCGATTTGGTATTCCTTATTTTGTCTCCTGAAGATTCGGGCGCAAGCCATCTTAAGGCACTTGCCAAAGTAACCCGCATCATGCGTGAGCCAAAGAACCGTTCTTCTTTGCGTTCGGCACGTTCTGCGGCGGCATTATTGGCGTTATTGACCGATGAAGACGAAAGCTCTCAGGTAGCGTAGCTTCCTACAATTTCCTTTAATTTATTGATTTGGTTTCATAAATAATACGTCAAAAGCGTAATTATATTTATTTGCGTAAACGATTACATAATTTTATTGACAAGATTATTGTAAACGTTTACACAATTTTAAAAATTGGTAACAAACCAAAAAAGCCAATGTTTTAGGCCTAAATAAAAGGGTTGAAACAGCAGGGATGCCGAAAAGGTATACAAAGGGAAACGCAAGGATGAAGGGTGCAACGCTAAAAGATGTTGCCAGAGAGGCTTTGGTCTCTGTCGCGTCTGTGTCACGGGTCATAAATGGCCTTGATAATGTGACCGATGACGTTCGTTCGCGTGTTCTTTCTGCCGCTTCTAAATTAAAATATATTCCACATGGTGGCGCGCGCTCACTTGCCACCAGTCGCAACAATACAATTGGCGTACTTTTACCAGATATTTACGGCGAATTCTTTTCGGAAATTATTCGTGGCATTGATCAAAGTGCGCGTGAATGTGGCCTTCATATTATGGTTTCGGGTTCACATGGTGATTTGAATGAGACGGTTGGCGCAATTCGTTCTATGGCCGGCCGTGTTGATGGTATGCTTGTAATGTTGCCATTTGCCAGCCCAAATAGTTTGCGCGAAATATTGCCGAATGATTTTCCGATTGTTGCAATTTCTAGCCAGCTTAATGATGACAATGGCGGCGTTATATCGGTTGATAATTGTGGTGGCGCTTTAAAGGCGGTTCGTCATTTATATGATGTAGGTTGCAAACGTATTGCCCACATAAGTGGCCCAAAATCAAACTTTGAGGCCAATGAGCGTGAAAATGGCTTCTTAAAAGGTTTAGAGACCTGTTTCATAGGTCAAGAACCACTTGTATTTGAGGGCGATTTTACCGAAGAAGCCGGTCGCGCCGCAATTGATGAGTTTTTTAAAAATGGCACCCCGCCAGACGGTATTTTTGCCGCCAATGATATGATGGCGGTGGGTGCGCTTACAAGATTACAGGAAATTGGAATCAAAGTTCCCGATGATGTTGCCATTATCGGCTTTGACGACATTCCGATTACACGTTTCACCAGCCCGACTATTTCGACAATTCGTGTCGGAATATTTGAGGTTGGGAAAAGGGGCTTAAACTATTTGTATTCAATGCTTGAAGACAAAGAGTTTCAAAGCACCGACAAGCGAAGTGGAATTGTCTTTTTACCGGAGTTGATAATTCGTGCTTCTACGCAAAAGGTCCGCAAAGTTTAATATTTTGCGGAAGGTTTGGATTTTTGGTTTGGAAACCGTTTAGGGGAGGAACTAGCATGAAGGGTTTCAGTAAATTTAAAGGGGTTAGCAGCGCATCGGCACTTGCAATTGGTGTTGCATTTGGCTTGGTCGCACTAGTAGCTACCCCAGCAGCCGCAGTTGAAACAACCGCGACCTTACAGGGTAAAGTTGCCGATGCGCCACAAGGCACAAAAGTTACTGCACGCAACGTTGAAAACGGTGCAAAAGCGACTGTTGCTGTGCGTGCCGATGGTACTTATGATGTTGTTGGCCTGCGCCCGGGTAATTATGAAGTTACCTTCTTGGCACCGGATGGCAATGTGTTGGTGCAAACAATCACATTATCAGTTGGTGAAACTTCATATCTTGATGGTGATATGAAAGAAGCAACCAAAGCAGTTGTTGTTGTTGGCCGCCGCGGCAGTGCAAACATCAAATCATCTGAGATTGCCACAAGCATTTCACGCGTTCAAATCGAGGCATTACCGCAAAGAGGTCGTAACTTCTTGAACTTTGCGGTTCTTGCGCCGGGCGTTAATGTTTCAACAGGTGACGAAGGAAAAACCTTCCAAGCGGGTGCCCTAAGTGCCGATTCGGTAAACGTATTCGTTGACGGCGTAAGCCAAAAGAACCAAGTTATTCGAGGCGGTGTCGCAGGTCAGGATTCTTCACGCGGCAACCCGTTCCCGCAGGGTGCAATTCAGGAATATAAAGTTTCAACACAGAACTTTAAAGCTGAATATGAACAGGCTGCATCGGCAATTATTACTGCGGTAACCAAATCTGGTACAAATGAATTACACGGTTCGGCATTCATGAACTACCAATCAAAATCTATGATTGGTCAACCATATTACCAACGTAATAACCCAAAAGAGGATTATGAAAACAAAGAATATGGTTTTGATATTGGCGGACCAATTATCAAAGACAAATTATTCTTCTTTGGTACATATGAAAAACGTGTCGATGCGCGCCCTAGTACAGATGTTAAAATGCCTGCTGCTATTGATCTTGGTGGTAATACAACTTTGGCAACTGCTTTGGCATCCGCATATAACGGTTCATTTGCTAAAGACTTTAAACAGGATACCTATTTCGGTAAATTGACATGGGTTGTTAATGATAAAGACACAATCGACCTTAGCTATCGTGATCGTCAGGATGATGATATGCGTGATTTTGGCGGTATTGCCGCCCATAGTGCGGGTTCGAACTTTAACCAATATGTTCGTGAAGGTTCGCTTCAATGGAAACACCGTGACGGTAATTTGTTGAATGAAGCGTCAATTGATTATCAAACCTATCACTTCTTGCAATCCGCAATAAATGAAGGTCCTGCTATATTCTTATTGCGTACCAATGGTGATTTAGGAAGTGTAAGTGCGAAAATCGGTGGTTTTGACGGTGGACAGGAAAAAGCACAGGATTTAATCACCTTTAAAAATAATCTGACATATTCGGGTCTTGAATGGCACGGAAGCCACGTTATCAAAGCGGGTGTAAAATTCTCTAATGTTGAATATACTGCACGCGAAGGTGCTGCGTCATCTAATCCTACACTATATTATAATGCATCCTCTTATGTTTTGGGCGGTACAAACACACCAGTTGGTGCATTAGTATTTGATGGTGATCCATCAATTACCGCCAAAAACTTCCAGGCAGGCGTATTTATTCAGGATGATTGGACGGTGAATGATAAACTGACCTTAAATCTTGGCATTCGTTGGGATTATGAAACCAATATGATGAATGATAAATATGTGACACCTGATGACGTTGCGGCGGCAATTCGCGGCTTCTCTGGCTTTACGGCTGTATTTAACCCAGAAGATTACATTGCAAAAGGCGATCGTAAATCATTCAAAGGTGCGTTCCAACCGCGTATTGGTTTCTCATATGACCTAAATGGTGATAGAAAAACGGTATTGTTTGCGGGTGCAGGTCGTTATTATGACCGTACAATGTTTGACCGTGCGCAAATGGAATATCGTCGTCAACACATTCACCGTATTCAATTGCGCTTCCCGCAGGATACGGCATGGGATCCAGCCTATGCAACCAATACGGCAGGTCTGATAAAGGCTGCCAGAGATGTGAATATGCACGGCGAAATCTTCGCACTTAATAATGACGTGAAGGTTCCATATTCAGATCAGTTTAACTTTGGTGTGCGTCATAAATGGGGTGATATTAATTTGTCCGCCACCGTCGCGCTAAGCAAATCTTATGACCTCTTCAACTTCCTTGTCGGCAACCGTCAGGCTGGTGGTGTATGGGGTAATGGCTGGGCCGGTGCACATGGCGATATTTATGAAACCACACCTTGGGATTCGACAATTCCAAATTATGGTGGATTATTTATCGGCTATAACGGTTCAAAAGCCCGCTCTAAGAGCCTTTATTTGACAGCTGATAAACCATATACCAAAGATTCTGGTTATGGCTGGAGTGCGAAACTTGATCTGAACGATTCAGAAATGTTGGGTTCAAATGACTGGTTATTCACAATCAACCCATTCCCGTATGTTACCGGTTGGAACCATGCAGAAGGCACCGAAAAATGGCGATTTGTTGCATCTGGTATCGTTGATGGTCCTTGGGACACCAAACTATCTGGTCTCGCCGTTCTTTCTTCTGGTCCTGCATTCCGTGGCTTTATTGCGAGTGGTACGAATGGTGCACCTGCAAGCCGCTTTATTCCGGGCGCATATTTCCCGAAAGAAAAAATCGGCTATTCACAAGTTGATTTGAAAATTGCCAAAGACTTCACTTTGCCAAACAACAATGTAATTACCATCGAAGGACAGGTGTTCAACGTGTTTGACAGTGTGAACAACACTTATAGTGAGTGGGATGGCGGCTTCTCAAGTGCTTCACAACCTGTTGCAAGTCGTAAAGGTTCACTTTCAACAACAGGCCCAGCAAGATCTTATCAAGTTGGTCTAGTTTATAAATTCTAATACTTTCCTCCCCAGTAGGGCAGGCGGCCATTGGTCGCCTGTCTACCCATGATAGAGCTTAACTAAACCGGTGCGTCCCCAGCGCACCGGTTATTTTATTTTAAAATTAGATTTCACGGGTCATAAAAGTGCTGTTAGGGTCTTCATTATAGCCTTCAAAAGGTGGGCAGTCGCTAAAACCTGCATTTTTATAAAGTGCGCGCGCTGGGGCAAATTCAATTTGCGAGCCGGTTTCGAGGAAAAGTTTATTATAACCGCGTGATTTGGCGGTTTTAATAATATGTTCAAGCATTATCTTTGAAATTCCGCGACCACGGTATTTTTGATAGACATGCATTGATTTAATTTCGCCATGTGTGGGATTTATTTCTTTTAATGCGCCACAACCAAGTAATTCTTCGCCATTCCAAATTGACCAAAAACTCACATCTTTTGCCCGTAGTTTTTCAAGCGGTAATGCATGAACCGAACATGCCGGGCTTTGTGAATGCATCAAATTCAAATGCGTTTGCAATAAATGTTTGATGGCATCAGATGTTAAAGGGTCGGGGGTTATTTTAAATTCATTCATGGTGGAAGTCCGTTTGCGAACCTCCACCATATTTATGAATAATGCGGTTTGTCAAATGGGTTTAAATCGCCTGCCCACCCGAAACCTCAATTCTTTGGGCATTAATCCAATAAGAATCATCGCGAAGCAAATTAGCAATTGCACCTGCGACATCGGCCACTTGTCCAACGCGACCAAGCGCGGTAAGCCCTGCAATTGCTGCATTAATCTGGGCATTATCACGAACAGCGCCACCACGAAAGTCTGTTTCAATGGCGCCTGGTGCAACGACATTCACCCTAATTTTACGTGCCCCAAGTTCTTTTGCTTGGTAACGTGTAAGGGTTTCTATGGCAGATTTTAAAGAGGCATAAAGTGCATAATCATTATAAACAATGCGTGTTAAACCACTTGAGATATTAACAATTTCACCGCCATCATTGATCATCGGTAATAATTTTTGGGTGATAAAATATACTGATTTGAGGTGAACATTGGCAAGTATGTCAAAATCTTCCTCGCTGGTTTCGGTAAATGGGCTTGTAAGACCTATTCCCGCATTATTAATAAGAAAGTCAAATTTGCTTTCGCCAATTTCTTTCAATGAATACTGAACTTTATTGGCAATATCCATGAACGATTCCCGATTGCTGACATCAAGTTGGAATGCGTTTGCCTTAAGCCCCTTTGCTTTGATTGCCGCCACTACTTCGTGTGCTTCATCGACTTTTGAATTATATGTAATAATTACATTGATACCATTATCGGCAAGTTTTAAAGCCGTTGCTTTGCCAATGCCACGACTTCCGCCTGTAATAATTGCTGTTTTGTTGGTCATTTATCTCTCCTAGGTAATAATTGCACCTATTTATTGTATTTATTTTGATGTATAAAGTTAGTAATTATGATTAATGTGTTCGGATATATTGAACAATGGATTTTCAAAAATCGCTAATGATATTTAAAAAGGTTGCAGATTTAAAATCATTCACCAATGCAGCCGATGATTTAGAATTACCAAAGAGTGCTGTTTCGGCGGCGATTGCGCGCCTTGAACAAAAACTGGGTACACGGCTTTTGCTGCGCACAACACGACAGGTGCAATTAACACCAGACGGCAGTTCATTTTATGAACGCGCAGAAAAAATTCTATATGACGCCCACGAATTGGAAAATATGTTCCGTGCCAATATTGATAAAATAAGCGGGACTTTACGAGTTGATATGCCAATTGGAATGGCCCAAAAATTAGTAATCCCATCATTATGGGAGTTTATTGATAAATACCCACGACTAAATGTTGAAATATCAAGCACGGATAGAAATGTTGATATTATCTATGAAGGTTTCGATTGTGTAATCAGGGTAGGCAAGAACAATGATAATAACGCCGGAATACGTGAATTAGGTAAAAAGCCCGTTATAAATTGTATCAGCAGAACCTATGCAGAGAAATACGGTATTCCCAAAAGCCTTGAAGATTTAGATAGTCATTATGTGGTTGATTACGCACTGAATTTCACCGAAAAGAACCCATGTTTTGAGTATTTTGACGGCAATAAAACAATTGAAGCCCCAATGAAGCATATGATTAGTGTTAATAATTCAGTGGCCTATCATGCCGCTTGTATGTCGGGTTTCGGCATCATACAAATACCGTTTATTGGGGTTAGAGATTTAATTAATAGTGGTGATATAATTGAAATATTGCCGCATTATAAACCTTTGCCAATGCCTATAAATTTTTTAACCCCACAAAGGCGTAACTTGCCGGCGAGGACAATTGTGTTTTTCAATTGGTTAGAAACAAAAATGGATGATTATTGTGCACCATCTAGCGATTAATTATAACCAAAATATGCAAATAACAGCGCATCACCTCAATTTTGCCTAATTCATAAGTGAGTAACCGCCTATTAACCAAAAATGTGTTTAAAAGGTTAATAATTATATGGAGTACGCCCTTGGCTAAACGTGGTGCGAGAAATGGTTCTTATGGTCATGAATATGGTGGTGGGAATTATCCGCCGCCACCGCGCCGCCCGCAAAAAAGGGGGCGTGGCTTTTGGGGAACTATCTTTTATTGGGGCGCGGTGCTTGGCCTTTGGGCGGCGGTTGCGGGCGTAATATTATTTATTTATGTGGCATCCGATTTACCAAATCCCGAAGAATTATGGAAAAAAACTGATAGGCCATCAATCACCTATGTTGATATTAATGGCCAAGTTATTGACCGTAGGGGGGCCGCAGATGCGCCGCCGGTTGATTTAAAAACCTTGCCAAAATATGTCCCCGAGGCAGTAATGGCGGTTGAAGACCGCAAGTTTTACCATCACTTTGGTATTGACCCATTTGGCTTGATGCGGGCGATGGTGGTAAACCTAAAAGCTGGGCACGTGGTGCAGGGTGGCTCAACCTTGACCCAACAGCTTGCAAAAAACCTATTTCTTTCATCGGATCAAAATTTAAAACGTAAAGCACAAGAGGTTTTGCTTGCCCTTTGGCTTGAACGTAAATTTTCAAAAGATGAAATTATGTCATTATATCTTGCACGGGTTTATTTCGGCGCGGGTACATATGGCATCACCGAAGCATCAGAACGTTATTTTAATAAATCGCCATCCAATCTTACCATTTCTGAGGCGGCACTGTTGGCGGGTATGTTAAAGGCCCCATCAAAATATAATCCAGTTTCATCTACCAAGCGCGCGGCAGAGCGGGCAACAGTGGTGCTTGATATAATGGAAAAAGAAGGCGTTATTACCCATGCACAACGCCTTGCCGCAGTAAAAGAACCATTGCGTTTCTCGGCAACTGGGAAAACCAATAACAATGGTTATTTCCTTGATTGGATCGAGCCATCAGTTGGTGCCATCATTGATGAGCCAAAAGAAGATATCATCGTTGAAACCACCCTTAGCCTTCGGGATCAGGTTGCAGCACAGGCGGCAATTGACAATGAATTTAATGCAAATGCCAAGGCACTTAATATGTCACAATCGGCATTGGTGGCAATTGCGGGTGACGGCGGCGTGCGTGCCATGGTTGGTGGTCGTAATTATAACGAAAGTGAATTTAACCGCGTAACCGATGCAAAGCGGCAGCCCGGTTCTTCATTCAAACCATTTGTTTATCTAGCGGCATTTGAAAAGGGTGAAACCCCATACAGCGTGCGCGTTGACCGACCAATTAAAATTGGAAATTGGCAGCCGCAAAACTATGATGGTGGCTATCGTGGCCCTATGACCTTGCTTAATGCTTTTGCATTATCTGTGAATACAATTGCGGTTCAATTAGGTGAAGAAGCTGGGCGTGATGCGGTTGTGCGTGTTGCCCGCCGCCTTGGTATTCGTTCCCGCCTTGACCCCGAGGTAACTTTGGCATTGGGCACAGAGGTGGTGACACCAATGGAATTAACCGGCGCTTATGTACCATTCTCCAATGGTGGTGCTGCGGTAACGCCTTATGGCTTTAAAAGAATTCGTACCCGTTCTGGTAAGATTTTGTGGGAAAAACCAAATCCACAGCCACAACGCGCAATCGAAGATTCAGTTCTACGCAATATGAATTTAATGCTGCGCCAAGTGGTATTGGCGGGAACCGCACGTTCTGCTGCGTTGCCAGATAGAATGGTGGGCGGAAAAACCGGCACAACATCTGATTATCGTGATGCGTGGTTCATTGGCTTTACTGGTGGTTATACCGCAGGTGTATGGGTTGGTAATGATGACTTTGGTAAGCGTATGAACAAGGTTACTGGTGGTTCTGCGCCGGCGCGTATTTGGCGTGCATTTATGACCCAAGCCTCAGCGGATATACCGCGCAAAGACTTCTTGCTTCCGCTTTCAAGTGTGACACAGGCTATTCAAGATGTTGACGCCTCTTCTAATCAGGTTGCACCTGTTGATGCGCCAATGGATGATTATGGTTCAGATGGTGTGGCAGCGGTTGATGGAACTGCGGCACAGACCACACCAAATGTTGCAACTTCGCCTGATAATAAACCTGCCCCAAATAGACCTGCGCCAAAAGGCAATGGGACAGCACCTGTTAATCCTGAGGCAAGCTCACCAAATAATCAGCCACAGGGCGAGGTTAAATCAATTGATCAATTGGTGCGCGAAGTTGATAAAAAAGGCAAATAAGCAAAAACTTTGCTGATTGCTATTAAAAGTTTCATTTTTGAAAATTTGATTTGACATTATTTGCCAATCTGTAAAAACTGTGAAAAATTAATCCGTTAAACCACATAAAATGGGGAAATAAATGAGTATGTTTGTAACGTCCGAAAATAAATTTTCAAAAACAAAAATTTTCCCATCTAAAATTTTCCCTATGATGGTATCGGCAATTGCAATTTCTGCGGTGCTTATTCCTAATCTTTCAAATGCGGTTCCTGCAAGTGCCCCTCTAAGAGCCGAAGTGGCAGTTCAAAAATTAAACCTTACCCCTAAAAATAAAGACTTTAAATTTGCCAAGCAGGAAAAGAAAAACGGCGCAATTATTTTCTATAATGTTAAAACACCCGAAGGCCTAACCGTTGAGAAAATGACGGTTGATAATCAAGAGGAAACCGGACGGATTCGTATTACAATGGATGGTGTCGCCATTAGTGAAGACGATATGTCGCTTAATGGCGATAAATTCGTCATGGTTTTCGATGAGTTACCAAACGCAAGTGCGACAAGCGATTTATTCAACCCGAATAATCTTGATAAAACGGATTTGAACGGCGATATTGCGGCCGAAAATTTGGTAATTGATGCAGGTTCAATGCCGATTAAACTTGGCAAATTTTCTATCAATGGCCTTAAAGCCAAAGATAAGAATGTGAAGTTCAATGATATTCATGTTCGCGACGTTGACGCAGACTTTATGGTTGCGCGTGTAAAAATGAAAGAAATCGACGTTGCGGGCCTTAATGATGCATTATTTAACATTATAAATTCAAATGGCAAAAGCCTAGAGAAAGATTGGGATAATGTCGGCCTTGATTTATTCAGAATTGGCGGTGTCGAAGTTACATCAGAAATGATGGGTAAAAACAAAGATAGCGGTAATTCATTTGATGGTTTAAAACTTGCAAATTTTGAAATTTCAGGGCTTGAGAAAAATATTCTGAAACATTTTACTATTAATGGCTTTGAAACTGGTGGAACCGCGGAAAAAGCCCCAATTAATATTAAAGTTGGTGAGTTTAGCTTTGATAATCTGAACCTTTTGTATTTCAAAACTATCATTCAATCTTTAGAGGGCAGCAAAAACCAAGCAATTGGCGATAAAACCTTGGCTGATATTGCGCCGTTTGGCCCTTATGGCATGGTAATAACCAAAGCGCGTTTTGCGGACATTTTGCTTGCGGTTGATGGCATGAAGTTCACCCTCGATGATATGAGCTATTTGCCAACCATTAATGCGCAAAATATCGTGACCGCTATTTCAATGCCAAAAGCAACTTTTGAAGCATCGGTTACTGATAAATCCCGTAAAACCGCATCTGAATTCGGCGAGTTCTTATCTGAATTTGGTTTGAAAAGCCTGCGTTTGAGTATGGCCGGTGACGGCGTCTATGATCCTGCTACAGGCGTTGTTTCTAATAATAACAATGTTATTACCGCAGCCGATATTGGTGAATTAACTGCAGCGGGCAGAATGGGCGGCATGAATGACTTCATGAAAAACACCAAATTAAAAGATCTTACCGATTATAGTAAATCTATTGAGGCAGAAGCCGCAAAAAATAAAAATGGCAAAGAAGACAGTAAAAAATTGCTTGAAATGCAAGTCAAGGCGATGGACAAAGGATTGTCGTTATATAAAGACATTACCATCATCGACTTAAATCTGAACTTAAAAGAATTCGGCTTCTTAAACCGCCTTGCCTTGTCCGAAGCGGCAAGCAAAGGCAAAACTGCAAAAGCGGTTCGCAAAGACTGGGCGCAATCTTTTGTGAAACAATCAAAAGACAAGAATAATAGCCCGCTTGCACGCGAATTTGCGGCATCATTCGGACAATTCGTTGAAAAGGGTGGCTCTATCAGCTTTAAATTCAATCCTGAGCAGCCTGTAAAGATTACAAGATTATTTGCAAAAGATGCAACATCAAAAGAAACAGGCCTTGTTATGACCGTTACTAATTAAGTGTCTTGAATAGTATAATAAAAAAGCCGGATTAATTTCCGGCTTTTTTTATTTTATTAATTGATGTAGCGGCTTTATTAATAGCTTTGACCGTTTTGGGTTATTATTGTCGCGCTATTTCCTGCGGCAACGCCATATGAATGCAGACGGCCATTTCCAGACGCACTCATTCCAATGGTTGCAACTTCGGCCGCGTTATTCTCTTGATAAATAGTTCCGTTCATAGAAACAGAATCAGTTGAACAGCCCGCGCAGATAAACCCTGCCAATGCGTTACCGCTTGCCGAAGCTGTGCCATAACCCACGCCATATTCTGTAAAGGTGTCAAAAATCGTATTTGCCGAAATCACACTTCCTGCGCCTGTTTCTTGGGTTGCATAAAGTGCACCACTTGTACCGATTGATGACATTACGGTCGAGTTGCCTTGTGATGCCGAACCAACAACAACAGTTCCATCGAAATATGCGCTATCAAGTCTGGCATTAGAGCTAATATTGCCGCCAGAATATTGTGCGGCATTCATTTCAGTATAACCAAACTGATTGTAATTAAATGCGCTATTGCCCGCGGTTTGTGCCGTTACTGTTGTATCACTATTGTCATTAGTAACTGTTTGGCGCGTGTTTGAAGTGATATCGCCGTAATTATTTTGCAAGACATAATTATATGATGTCGAATTTACCGAAACGCTGCTGGTTGTATTGCCGGTCGCGATTGAATTGGTGTTCATTGTATCAACGTTACAGCAATTCACTTCGTTGGTGTTGGCATTAACCGTGCCATAATTTGTCTGATTTGCTTCAAGGCTGACCAAGCCATTATTCTTATTAATTGCGGCGGTATTGGCGCTTGCTTGCGTGTTTATAAGCAGGCTACCCATATCGGGTGCAGTATCTGCCGCAGCAGTGGCAGTAATTTGTGATGATGCAGCAACGTTTTGTGTTGCAACATAACTCATATCGCCACTATTGGTTTCTGCCTGTGATGAGTTGCCGCTTGCTGAAGTAACCATATAAACCATTCCAGGTACGTGACCTGTTGTGGTTACACTATTCGAAGCGGAAACATTGCCTGATAGGTTTTGCAATGATTTATAATCAAGATTTGTATTATTGGCGGCCGTAGCAGAAATCACATTACCCGCAGCACTCGAAACGCTTGAAATATCTGTTGCAGTAATTTCTACCGGCGATGTACCGCCATTATTATTGGGAACATCAATCGTTACGGTTTCACCATTTATAACTATACTTGCGGCGACATTACCGACTTGATCTTGGGTAATGTCATTTGTTTGATTGCCGGTTTGGCAAGAGGGTAAAATCTGGTCACAAGGTATAGAAGATTGTGCGCTTGCTGTTGTTGCAAAAAAAGCATTAGAACCAACAATAATACTGGCGCCAACAAATAATAGTGGACTGATGCCACCATTTAAAAATTTATTGCTTCTCTTTGTCATTTGCCACCGCACTATTTTAAAATTACCCGCCATAAACGGAATAAGGGCAGTCACTATAATGCCTGCCCTTTATCTGATTAGTTTTTGCGTCCGCGCAATGGTTCACCAAGAATGGTGGTGCCGCCAACATTTTTCCAATTGCTAGGGTCTGCGCGTTCATCAGCGCCAGAAGCAGTTGCCTGTGAGCGTGGAACATACGCGCCGGTTACGCCAATTGGGCCCATTGGGTCGCCACCTGGGCCGAAAGAGCCTTGGCATACTGATGCGCCCGGAACACCGTAAATGTTTGACATCATTTCAACAACCGCGCGCTCGATAACAGAGCGAACCGCAAGCTGAATTGGTTCTAGTGAACGTTCGCCTGCACCAAGGTCAACCACAAGATTGTCAAAGAAGCGGAAATAGCCAAGACCAACTTCACGGCCAATAATTTGTTTTTGGTATGAAATAACGTCAACCACTTCTAGAGTGCGTGTATCAACAAGGCGAAGGTCAAGACCAACGTTCATCACATATAGCTTGCCATTAACAATGCCTTTTGCTTTGTCGGAACGTTTGTCACCAACATAGTTGTCAGAACCAATAGAACGGATGTTATAGTTTAATTCCGTAATACCACCAACAAGGTAGAAATCAGATCCCGGAACTTGTCCTGCCATGATTTTGCGGTAATCCGTACCTTCGTCACCAATAAGGCGGTTGTTGGCATATTTTAATTCAAGTTCTGAAACCGAAGTGTCAAAGCGTTCTACAAGTCTTGCACCGGCTTTTCCGAATGCCGACATTGCCATCAAAGATCCACCTTGCGTAATTTGGCGACCGCCTTCGGCATCTGCTTTACCAGTAAAGTCAAGGATACGACCAACCGTGATTTTTGGCCCGCGAATTCCGTTCGCGCGCGCATAGTTACCAAGACATACCAGCGCATTTGAATATGGCGTTGGGTTTGCAGTAACCGGCGAAGAGCCAATTGGTTTTGCATAATTGCCTTTGTAGGCCGGAACGGGTGAAATACAACCAGTTAAAGCCACGCAAGAGGCTAAAGCGATTGTTGCAAATGATTTTTGAGTTACCTTTAACATTAGAAGTTTAGCCCCCCATTCAGAATGCTAGAAGAATTGGAATTTGTTGATGTGCTGGCTGAGCCATTATTGATTATGACCGTTTGATCGCCATTATTAATTTGTGTCGAATCGACGATTACGTTGTTATAAGAGCCAGATACGCTTACATTTAATTGATTGCCGATTGCGTATCCTGTGCCTGAATATGATGTTCCATCGCCACCAATTGCTTTATTGGCAAGACTTTGTGCGATATTGTCACCATACATAATAACGCCATCAAT
>APMI01006546.1_pt1 | contig 14667 bp, 17 predicted proteins | sample 667938 | NCBI WGS metagenome assembly APMI01 (sample SAMN01084076, study PRJNA167559) | wastewater metagenome | biome: Wastewater | place: Denmark: Ejby Moelle, Odense | collected 2011-11-28 | reverse complement strand
TAGCTGGTCGTGCCACCCGAGATCCGAGTCGCGGTGCCCGAGGGGCCGCCCTCGAACGACACCAGCTTGATCGAGCGCGACTGCGACACCGCAGCCGCTGCCGCCTCGCCCGCCGTCATCGGCGCGCCGGGAGTGCGGTAATTGGGCTGGCCGGGGCCATACATCTGCGTCGGAGCCGGCGCGGCCGGCGCGGCGTTACGCTGCGCGATCTGCTGGCGAAGCTGGTCGTTCTCCTGCTGATAGGCGCTCATGACCCGCTGGCCATCGCTCGCCATCGACTGCTTCTCGCCCTGGAGCGCGGCGATCTGCGCCTGCAACTGCTCCATCTGCGCGCGCTGGCCGTCGACGCCCTTCAGCTGATTGTTGATCGACTGCATCTGCGCTTCGGATGCGGCCTGCCATTCACGCTGCGACATGTTCCGGTTGACCATGTCGTCGGTGGTGATCTTCACCTCCTTCCCGTCGGTGCCGACCGGCTTCAGCTTGGCATCGTCGCCCATGACGTACCAGGAGCCCAGCACCAGCGCGACGGCGCCACCACAGCCGAGGTAGAGCAGCTGCTTCTTGCGGACGGCATCGTTGCCGGCCATCAGCTCGCTGTCCCCGCCCTCCTCCGGCTCGGTATCGAGCTGCTTGGCACGGTTACGCTGGAAGATGTCCTTGAGGCTCATGGCCGCACTCCGTTGGCGAGGCCCGAAGGCGTGACGATATAGGCGGTGGTGGCTTCACCGGGCTTGAGGTTGGGGTTGGCGACCGAGACCGCGATCGCGTTCGACGGTGCGATCGTTCCCTCGCCCAGCGCGACCGGAACCTTGCCCCGGTTCTCGATCCTGAGCGTGCGGCCTGCGAGGCTGGCGCCGCGATACTCGGCGACCATCTGGACCTTGAGCGAGCCAATCATCACCGGGTCGGTGACCGCGGGCCTGACCTCGAACCCTTCGAGCGGCGCGGACTGGAACATCGCCTGGACCAGCGTGGCGGACGCCTCCTGCGGCGATGCCGCGACGGCCGCGACCTGCGTTTCCGCGGCGCCACCGATATCCTTATTCTCGACGAACACCTGCTGCGCGTCGTCACCGGCGAGGCGGCACGAGAATTTGTAGACATAGCCCTTCGACGTGGTGCCGAAGAACGACACGTTCGGCCGAGAATAGGCTTCCGGGACCGACACATAGATGTCGCCCCGGGTCGGTTCGTTGACCACGGTGAAATCGTCGGTATCGACCCCGGTGGTCAGCTTCGAGACGCTGGCGAAGCGATCGTCCTTGAGGCTGACGCGGGTCAGCCCCGACTTCGACATCGTGCAGGCGACCTCGCTGTTGTCCTTCGCCAGCACATGCTCGTCGGCAAAGGCTGGCGCGGCGAGCACCATTCCGCCCGCGACGATCATCCCTGCCCCGATCAGGCGCGATAGCGAACACAGGCGCGATGCGAAGGCGGTCCCGCCCCCGATCAGCCCGACTGCGACCCAGGCGGTCATGCGTCGTCTCCGATGGTTGCCGCGGCGTCCTTGTCGGCCTTGGTGACCATCCCGAAGCCCTTGAGCTGGAGAGTCAGGCCGCGATACGCCCAGTAGAAGCGGAACGTCTTCGGCTCGGCGGTGACCGACTTCGAGCCGACGACGGTGTGCAGCGTGCCGGTCACTTCCGAGGTCAGTTTCTCGGTGTCGACCTTCATGCCGGCGAGCGTGAAATACTGGCTGATGCTCGATCCGCGCTGCTCGTTGAGGATCTTCATCAGGTCGCGCTTGAGCGAACCATGTGCTTCCGGCGTGGCGATCGCCAGGATCGAGTCCATCCAGTATTCGAGATTTTCGGGCGAGCGGTTGAGCGTCATCAGCGCGGTGTCGCGCGTGACCATCTCCAGATACTGCTCGCTGACCCCGCTCGACGAGAGCGTCAACGGGGAGCGGACGATCGGCTGCAGGACGATCTCCCGGTCACGGGTCGCGCCGACCAGGAACAGCAGCACCACGAGGCCCGCGAGGACCAGCGCGACGATGCCGAGCATGTTGCGCTGCTTGAGGACGCGCTGCGACTGCGCGAGACCGACAGAATAATCCATTTAGCCCACCATCACGCGAAGGTGGGAGGGCGGTGTCGCCTTCAGCCCGGTAAAACTCGACGGCAGGTGCCAGTAGGCCATGTGGAGAATCCACGACGTGGCCTTGCCGGCTTTGAGTTTCCGAAAACCCCACCAGCCGAGCAACGAGACCATCAGTCCGATCACGACGTGCTGCGACAGGATCCCCCAGATGAAGGGGATCGCCATCGCGAGGAACTCGTCCAGCGTCCAGAAGCCGATCAGCTCCGGGTCGTCGAGATGCGAAGGGATGGTGTACCGGTCCATAAGCTAAGCCGCCCTCCCAGCGGTTGATCCAGCCGACGCCTCAGATCGTCGCGGTGACGGTCGAGGTGACGATCGGGATACCCGTGCCCGCGCCGACGCCGACGGCGACGGGAACGGCCACCTGGCCCAGGCTGAAGCGGCCCGACGCCAGCGCGACGATGCCGCCCGCGAGGCTCATGACGGTGATGATCTTGCCGCCCGAGCCCTCGAGGAAGTCCGTGAACTTCGTCAGCGCGGTATTGAACGTCGTGTCGGCGCCGGCGAACGCCGCCGACGCGCCCAGGACCATCACCATCGCGATGATCGCCAGACCGAGAAGGACACCATTGATCTGGCCACCCTTCGGCATTGAAAGTGCAGACATGCTCTTTCCCCTTGGAAGACGAAGCACAAGCGCGTCGTCTCCCTAAGGATTTCGCAAGTATTGACCCTCGACAAGACGGAAAAAAATTACCGTATCGACTTTGACTGCGGGAAAGCCCGACTACGCATTTCGGCCAAAAAACTGACGCGATGGGTCTGCAGACAAACATAGAGCAGGTAATTTTTTTACCACCTGCGGAATTTTTTTCCGTCTTCGTTGCGAAACTGGAATGACCACCCCCGGTCGTGCGGCAATGATTGATTGCTCGAGAAACTATCAATCCAGATGGTATGCGCTCGCCCGCACTCGGGTTATCCGTTCCCCATGTCGAATGTGATCTACGCCTTCCGGGTCAGCGATGAGCTGTTCCGTCTCACAACAGAAGCGATCAGAACCCGGTCGCTGGCAACGCGACGGTTTGAGACCGTTTCCTCTACCGCCCTGTATGGACTGGAGAAATTCTTGGATATGCCGGATTTCGAGCTGATGCTCGAACGCGCCTCGACGATCGAGGACAATGGTGAAAACCGGGTCGGTTTCCGCATTCAGATCGATCAGAAGGCGCTTTTCCAGGCCGCGCGGGACAGGGCCACTACCGACCCCACCACCCCTGCCACAGCGCGTTTCCTGCTCACCGTGTCGATGCTGTGCGTCTTCGATTGTGCGATTCGTCGAGAAGTTCCGGCTAACGCTAAAAAAAATATTGACAGCCTCTCGGGCTATAACCGTATATAGCGCCCAGAAGGGGGGTCGTCATGACTGACCAGAGGAATGCAGCAAGCCGACAGACCGAGACAGACTTCTACTATCCGCTTATCATCGAGCAGTGGAATCGCCGTGGCGTAACCAATGTCGAAATGGCCCGGAGACTCGGGAAAAGCGTCAGTCTCATCGGAAAGGTCAAATCCGGTCGCGCCAGCTTTACGGCCGCGATGCAGATAAGGGTCATGGAGATCCTGGAGATCGACCGGCAACGTGCGTTTCTTGCCGCAGTCTGGATGAAGACGCCCCTCGCCTATTTCGATGACAGCTTCGACAAGATCTACCTCGTCACGTGCCGCTTCGTCGAAGCTTCCTGCCCCCAGTTACTGTCGCTCGCCGAGCAGGTGAAAGGCGATGGGCTTGCTCCCGAAGCGATCGAGCGGGTTTTGCAATCCATCCTGATGAACATGCTCAATTCGGTTCTCCCGCCCCGGACCGGAGCAAACTGAACCAATTCCGGTGGTGAACTCCGTTCCCATCAAACGAGCTTTGGAGAGTGACACCTGTTTCGCTTAGAGGGCGATATGGACTCTCAGCCGAAACCCGCGCGGTCGACCCTATCGATGCGCCGCAAAAAAGAACGCGAGGATGCTGCGGGTTACAAGCGGTCCACCTACGCGCTCTCCCCTGCATCGCTGCGAGTCGCGGACGAGATCCAGCGCCGCTATCAACTTGGCTCCCGCGAGGCCGCTATCAACGCACTTCTCGAACTCATCGACCGCGATCTGTTCCTGTGGCACGACATCCTTGTGTCGGAACGGCGATAGAGGCTTCTGATGGATCTGCGCACCAGTCCGCCAGCCGACGAATCGGGTCATGCCATTGTCGATTTTCTCGACGAGCATCGACTGCCGCACAGCCCCGAGAATTACGGCTTCGCTCACACCTATTTCGAAGGTGCTGACGAGGCCCATTTCATGGCCGTCGCCAATCTGATCGACGGCGGTTATCGCCTCCGACAGGAAGACGTGCGAGCAATTTCGGCACCAGCGGATCTCCATGGCACCGCGACGACGATCGGTGAGCTTTCCACGGAGGTCATGCACATCATCGGGGCAACCGCCCAGGAAGCCAATGCCTTCGTCAAATCGCTCACGCTCACCGCGGCCGAACTGGTCTCGACAGACGGCAACATTCACAGCGCGGTCGCTCGGATGACTGCCCAGGCCGAGCGCGCCGAAGAGCGGTTGAAGCAGCTGAGCCTTCAGACGGCGCTAGTCCGCGAGCGCCTACGCTCGCTGGGCGTCGATACCGACATCGATCCTGCTACCTCGCTCCTCAACCGCATCGCGATCGACTCGGTGCTCACCGCCGCACTCGGGCGGGAAGGCCCTACCCTTCTTGCGCTGGTTGCGCTCGATCAGGTCACCTCGATCGGGGCGGCTCATGGGATCGGCGTCGTCGAGCGGGTCCTGCGCGCGCTGGGCCAGACATTGCGGGATCATTGCATGCCGCACCGGGTCGGCCGCTGGGAGGCAAAGCGGATCGCCATCGTGTTCGACAACTGCGACCCCGAAGCCGCCCGCGATATGCTGAACGCAGCCCGCAAGGCATTCTCGAGGCGAAAGCTGCAGCGCGTCGAGAATGAGACGCCGATCGGCGAGGTGACATGCTCGGCGGGTCTCGTACTCGCCCCCAACGCTGTCTCCGAGGATCTGATTGCAGACGCAGCCGATGCGCTGGCACGGGCTTCGAATGGCTTGGGCAACCGGGTTATTCTTGAGCAGCCAGCTGCGCGCCCATTCCCGTGATACGCCGCACGCGTCGGCACCGCAGCTATCGCGCGGGAAAATGCCTGTAAAAGGTCGAGATCGAGACGCCGATCGCGCGCGCGATCTCGCGCGACGACATCTCCGTCTTGAGCAGCTTGGTGGCCGCGTTCCGGCGCTCTTCGGTCATCATCGTCTTTCGCCCGCCGAACCGGCCCTTGCGCCGTGCGACGGCCAGCGCAGCAGTGGTCCGCTCGCGGACCAGCTCGCGTTCCATCTGGGCCATCGCCGCCAGGATGTTGAAGACGAGCCGCCCCGCCGTTCCCGAAGTGTCGATTCCATCGGTGATCGAACGCAGCCCGATCCCCTTCTCGTCGAGGTCGGCCGACAAATCGACCAGCCCCTTCATGGTGCGGCCGAGGCGGTCCAGCTTCCACACGACCAGCACGTCACCCGATCGCGCATAGGCAATCGCTTCGGCGAGGCCAGGACGATTCACTTTCGCGCCGCTGGCCTTGTCGGAATAGAGCCGCTCGCAGCCGGCTTGCTTCAATGCCTCGATCTGGGGCGTCAGATCCTGGTCGGCCGTCGACACCCGCGCATAACCGATCAACATGCAATTTTCCCGAAACTCATCGACAACGGCCCTGCCACTGAGTTACTAACGGAAATGGGTTTTGAGAAGTGCGCTTTGTTGACAACTTCCAACGGGATCGGCCGATCGCGGTCACGAGCGGCGGTATTCCCATGAGGGCGTCGCAAATCAGATGGTTCACAAGAATCTCTCCAGCGGCATTTTCCGCTCACGGGATGTCATCGAAACCACAGATCGACGGTGCCGATACCGGGTTCACCCTCCTTGAATGGGGGGGGCAGAGGACAGCTATCTGTGGTTTCGATGACATCCGCCGACGGCCTGTGTCGGATGAGCGACCCATGTCCGCAACCTTGATCAAACCGTTTGTGGTTTCGATGACATCATCCGGCTTTCCGCGCTATCGACGGGAACGTGCGGCAAATGGCTAAGGCTGTCGTCAAACGGATATCGTCTAGTGGTAAACAGGCTTCAGAGGTCAGCCAAAAGGGCTTGGCAGAAGCACCCCACACGCCAGTCCAGGGTGATTTGTTTTCACTGGATAGTCCCCTTCGCGGCGGTGTTCGTGGCGAGCGCTCCCTCATGGCGTATCCATTTTTCGCATTGAGTAAGAACGCCTGGACGACCCAATTACGATACACTGCCAACAATGTGACGATCGAAGTAAATCCCGGGCATCGGGGCGTAGCAACAATCTATGACAAAGAGGTCCTACTCTACATCGCCAGCCTTATGGCTAGCCGTCTAGAGGAAGGAGGAGCCGTAGGTCAGGATTTCCAATTCACGGGCCATGACCTGTTCAGAGTCACTGGCACGCCCGTATCAGCCAAAGCATATAATCGATTGTTCGAGTCACTCGAGCGCTTGCAGAGTACTCAGATCAAGACCGACATCGAGACCGGTGGTGAGGGAGTCGCAGGCTTTTTCTCGTGGGTCGAAAATGTCCAACTGAAATACTCTAAATCAAAGGACGGGACTCGCCGCCTGAAGGCCGTCAGAGTTCGCCTTTGCGATTGGCTACATCGGGCCATCATGAAGGACCGGGACATATTGAAGTATGCACCGGCCTACTTCCAGCTAAGTCCCGTCAATCGTCGCCTCTATGAGGTAGCGTCTGCATCATGCATTGACGGCCCTGTATCACTAACGCTCGGCGATCTACGGCTACAGACTGGATATCAAAGCCCCTGCCGGAGCTTTAAGCGCCTTCTGAAAGACGCGGCCGAGCAGAATGCCATACCGGGATTTACATTGTACGTCGAGGAACAACCAGGCGCTCGGATGCCCGTTGCCGATGATCGGATCACCATAGTGCCGGTCCCGATCAGCCAACGCGAATCAGATGCCGCGTAGGCGAATCATCGACGGCCAGCGAAGATCCCCACACAGAGTTTAGAACCGGATCTGAGGAAGGTTGTCATTGAAACCTCAGGTTTTCAGACCTCGATGTCACCGAAACCACAGATATTTCGGCTTTGATGTCATCGAAACCACAAACCTTCGCAGTTTCCGGCGCTCTGAAAATATCGCAGGGTATGTTCACCGATTTCTAATGATCGGCGAGATCAGGATAGCGACCGTGACCACATAAACGAATGCCCGGCACGAAGGCCGGGCACCCTGGAACCGATAGGTGGCAGCGTCTGCAAACGCTGACCGGTCTCCCACAAGACCCTCCATCTAGCCGATCCCGATCCCCGGTTCAAGGGAGCGCGCTTCGCGCCACGCACGAGTTTTGCCTGCTGACGGTCCCTCCATCCGAGGGGACGAACGATGACCTACACCCAGACGGCTTTCACCGGCCGCACCGGCGCACGGCCGATTACGGCGCTCACGCGCGAGCTGACGCGACGGATGAAAGTCGTGGATGACACTGACATCGAGGTGTCCAAGCGCGATGCCCGTAACGTCGTGAAGGCCTTGCGCGGCGCGATCGGCGTCAGTCCCGGCGCGATCGAGACGCTGATGGACCTCATCCAGCTGACGTGGGAAGCCGATTGGACCGAAGGTCGGTTGCTCATCGTGTGGCCGAGCAACCAGCACCTCGCCGACACCGCCCGCAAATCGGTAGCCTGCATCAAGGCGCGGCTGCGTGAATTGCGTGAAGCGGGCCTCCTTCTTGCGCGTGACAGCGCGCATGGCCGCAGGAGCGGCTACAGGGATCGCGACGGCGCAATCGTGGAAGCCTATGGCCTCGACCTGTCACCTGTCCGTCTGCGCTACGCCGAACTGAAGGAGGCTGGTGACCGGCTCAACGCGCTCCATGCGCTCTTCAAGACCGGCAAGAAGGAGATCGCGCGCGTCCGCCGCCTCGTCGGTCAGGCACTGGCGCAAGCGGCCGAGATGAAGCTCGCCGGGCCGCACTGGATGCGGTTGCAGGAAACGATCGACGCGATCGCCTTCACCGCGGGACAGGCGAAGGCGATGGGCGACAGCGATGGCTATCAGGGCGCGCTCGACCGTCTCGACACTCTTGAGGATCAGGTTGGCGAGACCGTCGATCGGTTCATGTTTCCACCAGAAAATAACCCCTCGGGGTCATCTGACGATCCCTTCATACATATACAAACCATTCCCCTTGAAGATTCCGTACATGCTGTTCGCGATTGTAGTTCCGACCCGGACCCGGAGCAGCCCAAACAGGCCGTGCTCCCGGCCTCGCCGTCGAACAGCCGGTTCAAGGTGAAGCCTTCGGATTTGAAGGAAATGTTCCCGACCGCGGCAATGTACCTCCCCTCCCCCTCGCCGGGGTGGGCCGACATTCACCACGCTGCCTCGCGGCTGCGGCACGATCTCGGTATCCGCACCGGGACCTGGGTCGAGGCGCTTGACGAGCTGGGCCGCGACGGCGCGGCGGTTGCGGTCATGATCACGGCCGAACGGTACAGCCGCGACGAGATCCGGCTGACGCCGGGGGCGTATTTCGCAGGGATGATCGCTCGCGCAAAACGCGGCGAGCTCGATCTGCCCAGGAGCCTGTGGGGGTTCAGGACCGAGCGGATGGCAGCGCATTGATGCAGGACCGGTCGCCACCCTGCCCGCCGGCGCTGACCTCGACCGATGTTGGAGCGCGATCCGGTAACTTACCCGCGCCTCGACGGTTAAGCGATCGTCAGCATCCTGCTGTTAGGTGGTCAGCATGCCCCAAGCGACATTACAGGCCTGGCTCTCGCTCTACGCCGCGGTCGGCGTCATGGTCGCGATGTGCGCGATCCTCACGGTGATCAAGACCGCCCACGACTATCGCTCGGGGACGAGCAAGCTGCCGACCGCGACTGTGCTGGACAAAATGCTCGTCGCGCCCCGGCTCTGGGTGCGTTGGCAGATCAACTATCTGCTCGGCGCGCCGGCGATCCTCGGGATCGCGATCTACTACGCCCATTATCTCGGGTTCGGCACGCTGGTCGACGTGTAGGCCAGCAACTGCACCCCCCTGCCCCGCGGCATCGTCGCCGCGATCGGAGTTGACGCGGTCTGGATCGAGGCTGTCCTGAACGCTCCGTTGCTCCACCCACGCGTGATCGCCGCGACATACTCGATCGTCTCGCGGAACGGCGGAATGCGTCCCATCGTGCGGACCCTTCCCGGTCCGGCGTTGTAGGCGGCCAGCGCCAGGTCGACGCGCTTGAACTCGTCGAGGTGCGCCCGGAGGTATCTGGCCCCTCCCCTCAGGTTCGACAACGGATCGCGGGAGTCGAACACGCCGAGCCCGCGCGCCGTGCCCGGCATCAGCTGGGTGAGACCGACAGCGCCCTTGGGAGATACAATCAGCGGATCGTAGCGGCTTTCCTGGGCGACCAGCGCATCGAATAGCCCCGTAGGGACGCCGGCCTCACAAGCGACGGCCGAGATCAGCGGAAAATACCGCGCGCGACGCGCTTCCTGCCATGGCGCCAGATCACCGCGCGGCCGGTACGGTGTCATCGTACAGGCCGACGGGCTGTACATATACGGCGCGACCACGCTTTGCGCGATCAGCGCCGCGCCTGTCATCACCCGCCCCGTCTGCATCCAGAGCGGCACCGGGATCGAAGATCGACCGACATCGATCGGCTGATCCTGCGCTCCAGACGCGCCGATCTGAAGGAAATCCGATTGCAACGCCTCGGGCGACAGACCTTGTGGAGCAAGCGCCGGTATCGCGGGCTTCGCAGCGGATCTCCCGACGTCGATCACGGCCCCGTCGGAAACCTCACGAAAGGCGACGAGTTCGGCCTTGCGCTGTGACGCATAGCCGGGACTGGTTGATATGCTCACCGCCAAAAGGGTGAGCATACGCATGATTGGTAATGCGCGCTTCATGCCGCGAAGCAGCCAGCTTACGCGTATGCCGTCAATATGGAAAAAAATTCCACTACTGACCGACTTGTGGCCACTCACGGCGTTTTCGCTGCCGACATCATACGCCTGCATAACGCACTACTTATTGTAGGCTAGCTCTGTAAACCCAGCGCCACACCATGCAGGACGCTGTAGCACCGTGTAGTGCAACGTCCACCCTGTATCACAGTGACTACCTTGTATGGTGCGTAGCACATCATATTGAACGCAACACCGCGTATGATGATGACTACGACGCGCTGCGTCGTAGCACGTTGTCGCACAAGGGCTATCGCGGGGTCTTGCGCTACCGTGTATCACCTTGTAACACGCCGTAATCGATAGGGGTCATTATGGCTGTAATCACATTTTTATCCTCGAAAGGGGGCGTTGGTAAAACCACCGCCGCACTCTTGCTTGCAACCGAACTGGCGCAAGACGGCTCGCCGATCGTCGTGATTGATGCTGACCCTAATTTCCCGCTTGCGGAATGGGCCAGCTTGCCTGGCAAACCCGGCAACATCGAGGTGATCCGCGAAGCTGACGAGGAAGGTATCGTTGACACGATCGACTCCGCGCAACGACGCGCACATCATGTCATTGTTGACCTTGAGGGCAGGGCGAACACCCGGGTCGTCAACGCTCTATTGATGACCAGCCTCGCCATTGTGCCAATGCAGGGCTCAGTACTTGACGCTAACCAAGCCGCTCGCACATTCAGGACGATAAAAACGGCAGGCAAGGCAGCGAGACGAGAGATAGCGTTCACGGCCGTCTACACCCGGACTCCGGCGAGTTACCGCATCCGCTCGCGCGTTGCGAGCAGTATTGCGAAAGACATCGAAAGAGCCGGTATCCCTGCGCTTCGGACTACCATAGCTGAGCGGACTGCTTTCAAAACATTGTTTGCCCAAGGAGGAACCTTGGCGAGCATGGATCATACACAGGCATCATCTCTCGACACTGCCAGGGCCAACGCCAAGGCCTTCGCCACAGAGGTTCTCGCAGCGTTAAAACCAGCTTCCAAGGGAGTCGCCGCAGTATGAGCCGGAAGCAGACGACTACTCCGACTTACGCCGGACTTCCAAAGTTCGGAGATGACGACGCACCCGAGCTAGTTGTCCGTCCAAGCAAAGAAGTACGCGATCAGGCCAAAGCTGCGGCGACTTCCATAGGATTCGGACCAGATCGTACGCCGGAAGCACCATCGGCTGCCGAACGGCCAACCGCGCGTAAGCGAGAGCGCCGGGTCGCCAAGTATCCGGCCCATTACAGTCTTCGCATGACCGACGAAGATCGCGATCGCTTTGATGCATACGCGGAAAATCACCGCATCCCGAAGGGAGAGGCAATGCGAAGGCTCTTAGACCTTGCTGACGCAGAGGAGCGTCGCAAACAGTAAGGCAGGAGTAATATATAAGCGCTGCGACCGCACGGTCCTAAGGCCCCAATGAAATCCAATGAAGGGAAGAGGGAGCCTAGCAGGGAAGGAGACGGGAAATGTCCCTGATTGCTCTCAGACCCACCCAGCAAATCGTCAATATCGTCGGCACCCTCGGCGGGACCTGGCATGGCTACAACGCCATGTGCCGATGCCCGGCCCACGCCGACAGCGATCCCAGCCTGTCGATCCGGCAGGGCCATGACGGCATCCTCGTTCACTGCTTCGCCGGCTGCGCTGCGGAGGATGTGCTACGGGAGATCGCGCGCATCCGACCCGGACGTACCTACGACCCTCCCGCCGAACAGCGCGCCGGTAGACCGGCCAACGTCGAACGGCTGTGGAACGACGGGTTGCCGATCGCCGGGACACCCGCGGAAGCCTATCTGCGCTTTCGCGGTCTCATCGGGCCATTCCACGACCTGCGCTACCACCCGCGCTGTCCATGGGGACCCAAACCGCATACGCGGTTCCTCCCGGCGCTGCTGATCGCGGCGCGGGAGGGGCGAACGCTGCGCTCGATTCAGCGCATCTTCCTCGACCTCGCGCATGGCGGCTATCTCGACAAGGCGACGCTCGGCACGCCGGGAGGTGCGACCTGGCAGGGCATGCGCGTCACCGACACATTGGCGCTTGGTGAGGGGTTCGAGACCTCGGCCGCCTTCACCCAGATCCACGGCATCCCGTGCTGGGCGACGCTCGGCGCGGCGCGGCTCGACCGTGTCCACATCCCCGATAGCGTCACCACGCTGATCTTCGCCGAGGACAATGACTTCGAGGGCCGACGCGCACGACGCAAGGCGTGGGCCGCCTATCGGCCGCGCGGGCTGACGCTGAAGCGGATGCCGCCACCCTCACGTTATGGCGACTGGGCCGACGTCGTGAAACCCGGAGCCTGAGAGGGAAGGGGGGTCGGGGTCGTGAGCTGCACGAGCAGCCACAGACCCGGAGACCCCCATGACCGACCTGTTCGACCCTGCGCCCGCGCGCGCCGACCATGCCACCGCTGCCGCCCGCCTGCTGCTCCCCGCGATCGCCGGCGACGCGAAGATCACCCGAGCGATGCTCAACGACGCGATGATCCGCGCCTATGGCGGCACCGACGCCGATGGTCACTGGACCCAGCGCGAGAGCTTCGAGGTGCTGGAGCATGCGACCGCGCTGGCGGTATGCGCAGCAGGCACCACGCCGGCGGTCGATGCCGCGATCGGGCTTATGGCGCGCCTTCCTACCCAGACCGTGCGCAGCGAGGAGCAGATCGACTGGCAGCAATTCTCGACCCCGCTCGATCTCGCCACGATCACGGTCATGCTCGCGAACGCACGCGCGGATGACATCGTACTCGAACCGAGCGCCGGCAACGGTCTCCTGGTAGCGGGGCTCCCGCCGAGATCGATCCCGCGCGCCGCGAGCGGCTGTCGGCCACCTTCCCGAAAGCCAGCGTTACCGGCCACGACGGCGCGCAGATCGCCAGCGTCATGGCATCCGCGGAGCGCCCCAGCCTCATCCTGATGAACCCGCCCTTCTCGCGCTCGCTCGGCCGCGGTGCCGACGCGCTCGCTGCGGTCCGCCACCTGCAGGCGGCGATCAAGCGTGTGCGGCCTGGCGGGCGCGTCGTCGCGATCATGCCCGACTGGTTCTTCAACTCCGCGCGCATGGGCACGATCTGGTCGACGACGCTGGCGAGCGTCGCGCTGCGCACCTCGATCCGGCTGACCCATGCCTATGGCAAGCACGGCACCGGAGTCGCGGTGCGACTCTATGTCATCGACAAGACGGTGGGTGATACCACGACGGTCACGCTCCAGCGCGGCGCCGTAAGCGACCTGGTCGAGGCGCTGGTCATCCCGCCCCGGCAGGATCTGATCCCGGAGGCCGCCACTCCGGCGCCGGTCAAGCGGGGCGGGGGGCTGTCCCTCCTGCGCAGCGTGAGATCGAAGCCCGCTGCCACCCCGCGCATCTTCCGCGCTCTCGCCAGGAACGAGGTTCTCCCGGTCGGCTACCAGGTACTCGAGACGCCGGCGCCACTCGCCGAGCAGTCCGGCGTCTATCTGCCCTATCGGCCGAGCCGTATCGTGTTCGACGCTGCCGGCGAGCATCCGACCGCGCTGGTGGAATCGATCGCGATGGGCTCGATCCCCGCGCCGATCCCCGTCCATGTTCCGTCGCTGCCCGAACGCACCGTCACCGAACGCCTCCTGTCCTCCTCGCAGCTCGAGACCGTCGTTTACGCCGGCCATGCCTGGACCCAGTATATCCCGGGCCTGAGCAAGCCAGACAAGGAGGGCGTGGGGCTGGTGCTCTCCGACGACGGACGCGCGTACCGCAAGGGCTATTTCCTGGGCGACGGCACCGGGGCAGGGAAGGGGCGGCAGGTCGCGGCCGTCATCCTCGACAACTGGCTGGCGGGTCGTCGCAAGAACATCTGGATCAGCAAGAACGAGGCGCTCCATGCCGACGCGATCCGCGACTGGACCGCGCTCGGCGGTCTCGCGGCCGATGTGCAGCCGCTCTCGCGCTGGAAGATCGACGAGCCCGTCACGATGGACGAGGGCGTCCTGTTCGTGACCTATCCGACGCTGCGCTCCAACCGCGGCGACGCCACCCGGCTCGATCAAATCATCGCCTGGGCCGGTGCCGACTTCGACGGCGTCATCGCGTTCGACGAGGCGCATGAGATGGGCGGCGTCGCGGGTGGCGAAGGGTCGATGGGCACCAAGAAGGGCTCGCAGCAGGGCATCGCCGGCGTTCTCCTGCAGAACCACCTGCCCGACGCCCGCGTGCTCTACGCCTCGGCGACCGGCGCGTCGGAGGTGAACAACCTCGCCTATGCCGTGCGGCTCGGCCTGTGGGGGCCGGAGACCGCCTTCGCCAACCGCGAGGCGTTCATCACCCAGATCCGGCAGGGCGGGATCGCGGCGATGGAACTGGTCGCGCGCGATCTCAAGGCGACCGGCCTCTACACCGCGCGCGCGCTGAGCTTCGCCGGGGTCGAATATGACATCCTCCGCCACGAGCTGACGCCTGAACAGATCGCGGTGTACGACACCTATGCCGATGCCTGGGCGATCATCCATCGCGGCCTTGAAAAGGCGCTCGAACTCACCGGCGTCGTCGACGGCAACGA
>APMI01011935.1_pt1 | contig 14671 bp, 14 predicted proteins | sample 667938 | NCBI WGS metagenome assembly APMI01 (sample SAMN01084076, study PRJNA167559) | wastewater metagenome | biome: Wastewater | place: Denmark: Ejby Moelle, Odense | collected 2011-11-28 | reverse complement strand
AAAGCGGGTTATGCTACCAATCCTAAATATGCATATATTTTAATTTCAAAAATAGAAAAATACAGACTTTTTGAATTTGATAATGTTAAAAAAGAGCAAGTTACAGAAAAATTGTTAGCCCTTTATCCTGATTTATCAAATGATAAAGCATTTTTAGCTAAAAATCTTCCTCTACCAAAAGAAAAAATAGAAGATGTGCCGAAAGTGGTGGTAGATGCTCCTGAACCTGTAAAATTAACCAAAAAAGAAGTTTTGCTTTCTATATTGATGAAAGCTCATCCTAATGAAGCTCTTAGATATATTGTAATTCCTGTAGAACCAGATTATGATGATGCTTCGGAGGTAAATTTAGAAGACATTTCTAAAAAATACGAAGTTTCTGTTTCTAAACTAATGAAATGGAACGAATTGACTTCTAATACTTTAAAAGAAGGACAAATTCTATTTCTAGAAAAGAAAAATTCTAGTGGAAGTATAGATACTTACAGAGCAGAAAAAGGAGAAAGTATGTATAGTATTTCACAAAAATTTGCCGTAAGATTAGATAAACTTTATGACAAAAACCGTATGGAATATGGTGATAAGGTAAAAGAAGGGCAGCTAATCTACCTCAAAAATAAAAAACCTAGAAATTAATCAAATATCATTAATCAATTATGATTTACCAAAGAAGTTCAGCGTTATTCGAAGAAGCTTACCAATATATTCCAGGAGGTGTTAATTCACCAGTTCGTGCTTTTAAATCTGTTGGCGGAGTTCCTATTTTTATGAAATCTGCTAAAGGTGCCTATCTTACCGATGCTGATGATAGAACGTATGTTGATTACATCAATTCTTGGGGGCCTGCAATTTTAGGACATACTCATCCCGAAGTTTTAGAAGCCGTAAAATTGCAAGCTGAGAAAGGTTTTTCTTTTGGTGCGCCAACTGAACTAGAAACAGAAATTGCAAAATTTATCGTAGAAAATGTTCCGAATATTGACCAAATAAGAATGGTTTCTTCAGGTACAGAAGCTTGTATGAGCGCAATTCGTTTAGCAAGAGGTTATACAGGAAGAGAAAAAATCATCAAATTTGAAGGTTGTTATCACGGTCATTCTGATTCATTTTTGATTAAAGCAGGAAGTGGTGCTGCCACTTTTGGAAATCCAAATTCTCCAGGAGTTACTTCTGGAACTGCAAAAGATACACTTTTAGCGAAATACAATGATATAGAACAAATAGAGGATTTATTCCGCCATAACGAAGGAGAAATTGCTGCGATTATTGTAGAACCCGTTGCTGGAAATATGGGTTGCGTTTTGCCAGAAAATAATTTTCTTCAAAATTTAAGAAAAATCTGTGACGAAAACGGTACTTTATTGATTTTTGATGAAGTGATGACTGGTTTTAGACTCGCTTTTGGTGGAGCTCAAGAATTGTACAATGTAAAAGCAGATATTGTAACTTACGGAAAAGTAATAGGCGGTGGAATGCCGGTTGGTGCTTTTGCAGCAAGAAACGAAATAATGAATAAACTTTCGCCGAGAGGTGATGTATATCAAGCGGGAACTTTAAGCGGAAATCCACTTGCGATGAGAGCGGGTTTAACGACGCTTCAACTCATCAAAAACAATCCTAATTTCTACGAAAAATTAAATAAAACTACAGAAACACTCGATTTTGAAATTGGTAAAATTCTAAATGAAAAAGGAATTGCTCATAAAATCAACAGAAAAGGAAGTATGATGAGCATTTTCTTCCATACGAATAGAGTTTCTAATTTTGAGGAAGCGGCAGATTCTAACCATTCATTGTTCAATAATTTCTTCCATCAATTGTTGGCTCAAGGAATTTATCTTCCACCAAGTGGTTACGAAACGTGGTTTATTTCTGATGCAATAAATGATTCGGAAATTAATAAAACACTTGAATCAGTTAGAAATTTTGATTATTCAGATAAAATATCAGACTAAAATAAAATCCCTCAAATTTTTGAGGGATTTTTCTTAATATTTTTTTGTTTCTCGCAGATTAAGCAGACAATGCAGATTTTTTTTAATTATCAGCTAAATTAGCACAATCAGCGAGAGATTTATAATTCCAAGCCTAAAAGTTTCGCTTCTTTAATGACGAAATTTCTAGCTTCATCTTTATCATTTGCAATTTCACCTTCTAGAATGGCTTCTTTTACTTTTTCCTTTAAAATACCAATTTCACGACCAGGTTTTAGACTGAACATTTCCATAATTTCTTCACCAGAAATCGGTGGCTGAAAATTCCTAACCTGATCTTTTTCTTCCACTTCTTTGATTTTCTTTGCTACATACTCAAAATTTTTCTTGAATTTTTCCTGTTTCTGAGAATTTTTCGTAGTAATATCTGCTTTACAAAGCGTGAACAAATCTTCTAAATCTTCGCCGGCATCAAAAAGCAACCTTCTCAATGCAGAATCTGTAGCATCATCATCAATCAAAGCAATCGGTCTAGATGAAAGTTTTACCATTTTTTGAACATATTTCATATCAGTTCCCAAAGGTAATTTCAATCTTGTAAAAAGATTTTTCACCATTTTAGAACCTAGAAATTCGTGTCCGTGGAAAGTCCAACCAATTTTTTCTACAAATTTTTTAGTGGGAGCTTTTCCGATGTCGTGTAATAAAGCAGCCCACCTTAACCAAAGATTATTGGTGTTTTTAGAAATGTTGTCAACCACTTCTAGCGTATGCCAAAAATTGTCTTTGTGAGTTTGTCCTTCTACTTCTTCAATGCCTTTTAAAGCGGTCAATTCAGGAATAATTTTTTCTAAAAGGGTGGTTTCTTCCATCAATTTCAAACCAACAGAAGGTTTTTCGCTCAACATAATTTTGTTGAATTCCACCATAATCCTTTCCATCGAGACAATTTTAATGCGCTTTGCTTCTTGTTTGATGGCTTTGAGAGAATTTTTCTCAATGTTAAAATGTAAAACTGATGCAAATCTAATAGCTCTCATCATTCTGAGAGGATCATCAGAATAAGTCTGTGCTGGCTCTAGAGGCGTTCGCAGAATCTTATTTTGCATATCTTCTCTTCCGTTAAAAGGATCAATTAGTTCTCCAAAATTTTCTGAATTTAAAGAAATTGCGAGTGCATTTACCGTGAAATCTCTGCGTTTTTGGTCATCTTCTAGAGTTCCTGTTTCTACCGCTGGTTTTCTAGAATCTTCAGAATAGCTTTCTTTTCTGGCACCCACAAATTCTAAATCCAAATCTTGGTATTTAATCATTGCAGTTCCATAGGTTTTGAACACAGAAACTTTCAAATCACCCAATTCTTTTCCTACCGCTTTTGCGAGTTCTATTCCGCTTTGTTCGGTTACAAAATCGATGTCTGTTGGTGCTTTTCTTTGCATCAACAAATCACGAACGTAACCGCCAACTATATAAACCGTTTGGTTATTTTCTTGGGCGACTTTAGAAATGATTTTAAAAAGTTTGAAATTTTTATTTTGGGTTAAATTGATTTTCATAAGTTGGAAGGTGGATGTCAGAAGTTATTTCTAGCCTCCTATAATCTAAAATTTTTGCAAAGATAAAATTAAAACACAGAGACACCAAGAAAAACACAGAGAACACAAAGTAGTTGCTCTGTGTTCTCTCTATTAATCTTTAGTTTCGCTGTGATAAAACTACTCGCGAAGTACTTTCACTCTTCCATCACTCCAAATTTTTATCACGGAAGAGCCAGAATATTTAGAAATTTTATCACGGTTTTCTTCTACGGCATAATCTACCGCTTCAATCAATTCTTGAGAAATATCCGAAAATTTCAAAGGAGATTTGTCTCCGCTAAAATTGGCAGAAGTAGAAACCAAAGGTTTATTGAGTTTAGAAATCAATTTTTTACAAAAATCGTCTTTTACCAATCGAATGCCGATGCTTCCGTCTTCTGCTAAAATTTCTTTCGGTAAATTTTTAGGATTTTCGTAAACGATGGTAACTGGTTTTTCAGATAAGTCGATGATTTGCCATGCCATTTCTGGAACGTCAACCAAATCTTGTAATCTGCGTTCGTTTTCCACCAAAATAATCATTGATTTGGTTTTCTCACGCTTCTTAATTTCAAAAATTTTGTTGATGGCTTCTACGTTGGTCGCATCACAACCAATTCCCCAAATTGTATCTGTAGGATAGAGGATTACGCCTCCGTTTTTTAATATTTCTAGTGATTTTTGCATTTACATAGTGTTTATTTTGTCATTCAGAAGGAATCTCAATAAAGAATTTAAAATTATTAAAATTTAGATTCCTTCTGAATGACAAACGATGTGGTTTATACTATTTCAAATTCGGTAAATACCTCTCCTCAACTATTTTCAAATGATGAAAATTATGTCCCACAATTAATCTTCCGATGGTTTCTACAGAAATTTCGTTTCCGTTAGCTTTTCCCGTGTTGTTAAGCGCGATATTTTGTAAATTTTCGAAGAAAATGATAGATGTTTGTCTCACAATTCTAAATTCTTCAAGCAAACTCACCAAAGTTCTCTCGTTTGCAAAAGAGTTTGTAGCAAATAAATCTTCATCAAAACCAGACAATTCAGTTTGGTCTTTTCTGGCAAAACGAAGTGCTCTGTATTGGAAAATCTTTTCGGTGTCTATTAAATGAAGAAATAATTCTTTCAAAGTCCATTTTCCTTCTGCATAAGCAAAAAGTGATTTTTCGTTGTTTAAACCAGAGAAAATCTGAATCGTTTCTGCGCCAGAATTAATCATTTCTTCCAGCCAATTTTCAGTTGGAATTTGGTCTAAATATCTTTGAATATATTTTTGAAATTCAGTCATATTATTTATGATTTACGGTTTATGATTTAAAATTTATCATTTTTATTTTAGAAATAGTAAATCCGAAATCTAAAATCTAATATTAAAAATGATTGGTCCATTCATAAAAATTGGCATGTGTGTAATGCTCAAAACCACAACTCGGGTAGAGTTGGTTTCCAACTACGTTGGTTTTATCAGTTTCAAGAAGAATTCCACAAGCTTTTGTTGCGATACATAGTTCTTTTGCGTTTTCTATTAACGCTTTAGAATGTCCTTTTCCTCTATGATTTTCGTTGACGAATAAATCGTTAAGCAACCAATATCTTTTCATTCTGGTGGAAGAAAACAGAGGATACAATTGTGTGAAACCTGTCAAAATTTCGTTTTCTTCGGCTACGAAAATCTCAGAATCTTGGTTTTCTAATCTTTCACGCAAGAAATTTTCAGCACCTTCAATATCACTTTCTTTATGATACCAAGTTCTGTATTGGTCGAATAAATTTGCCAATTGCGGTAAATCTTCTAAAGTTGCTTTTCTGGTTGTGAACATCTTTTGAGGATTTATTTAATTTTACTCATCAATGCAAATTCTTCTGCAAATTCTTGAATTTTATCTGCTACATCATCTTCGCCAGTTGCTCTTTGGTAGGTATGACCTAGAGAAACAAAAATTTGATGCAAAAACACTTTCATTTGGTCAACAGGCATTTCTTTCGTCCAAAGGTCAATTCTAAGAGCTTCAAATTTTTTATCGTCCCAAACTGAAATCATTGTTGCTTTGGTTTCTTGGTTTTCTACGCCGCCATCTTGCGCATTCCAAGTTATTTTTTCTGGAATGTGGTTATCATCAAGTTCTATATTGATGCTTATCTGTGTTTGTCTCATTTTTCCGAGTTTCGAGTTTCGAGTTTCGGGTTCCGAGTTTACCTCGTAACACGCATCTCGTATCTCTTTTTAATTTTTAGGTTTATAATTAGTATCGTTAAATATTTCTGTGGCACTTTTTTGCAAAAACTGTTGGAGTGTAATTTCAGGATGTTCGGCCAAGTATTTTCTGCAGATTTGCCAACCTATAAATGCACCCACTCTAGGCGAAGATTTTTGGTCAATTTCGGTGTAAAATTTAGAAAAAGGACCTTTGTTTAGAAATCTTTCGTTTAAATTACTATCATCACTAAAAAGTAAATCATTTTCTACAAAATAATTCCAAATATTTTCTTCGTTAGAAACAGCCCAGTCTTGTTGTGCCTTAGAATATCCTATTTTATATTGGTCTAGTGTTTTTGGCAAAAAAGCGTCTTGTAAAGTCAGTAGTTTACCTTGATTAATGATTTTATCTAAAAATTTATTTTGGTCTGGTGTTACAGGTGTGTAATCTATAGCTATAGTTTCCGAAACTCGGGAGATTACATTTTCTGGATTCATGTCTTTTTTAATATAATTGTCTATTCCTTCATAATATTCAGATTTTTCGCCCATAAAAGCAGAAAGGTCTATGAATAGAATTTTTTGGTCAGGGATGTATAAAATAGGTTCTTGGTACAATTCTGTAGCCGAAGAAAACACATATACTTTAGGATTTTGAAATTTCGGAAAATAATATTTCACGTGCGCAAATAATTCAGTTAAATCTTTTTCTAATTGCGAAATTTTATTGAGAGAAATAGCATTTTTATATATTCTTCTCTCTAGAGTATTGTTTCTTTTTTTCTCATAAGTAGCATCTGGAACTTGCGGTGCTAAAAAAAAGCTGTACTTCTCTTTAAATTCTTGAAAAGGAATTTTTTCATTATAAAATTCAGCAGAAATATCGGTGATTTTTACAGGTTCAGAGGATTTTACTTCTACATTCCAACGGTCATTTTCTTCTTTATTACAAGAGAAAAGGGTAAAAAAAAGGGCTGTAAGTAATAAAAATAAGATATTTTTTTTCATTATCATAGAATTTAGCAGTGGTTTGCGCTGAATACGTCCAAAATTTTAATTATTTTTACATCAGTTTTAGTTTCGCAAAAATAAGAAATAAAGGATGAATATCAGAATAGAAACAGAAAGATTAATTCTAAGACCATTTCAGGAAGATGATGTGGAGAGATTGTTTTTACTAGACAGCAATCCCGAAGTGATGAAATACGTAGGACAAGAGCCTTTAACCAAAAAAGAACAATCTGCCGAAGTCATCAAAATGATTCAAAAACAATATTTAGAAAACGGAGTTGGTAGATTGGCTGTTATTGAAAAAGAAAGCAATTTATTAATTGGTTGGAGTTTTCTAAAATACCTGACTGATGAAATTAATGGGATTAAAAACGTATATGATTTGGGCTACCGATTTTTACCAGAATTTTGGGGAAAAGGCTATGCTACAGAATCAGCAAAAGCAAGTTTAGAATATGGTTTTAAGGAAATGAATTTAGATAAAATTTGTGCGCACGCTCATTCTGAAAATGTGGCTTCTAATCATACTTTAAGAAAATTGGGTTTCGTAGAAAAAGGAACTTTCGAAGAACCAGACGGAACTTGTTTTTGGTATGAAATAGAAAAATAATGAATTTTCTCTATAAAAATCTAAAATCTAAAATTTATAATTATTAATAATATGCAAACAGAAAAAGTAATAGATTACATCGTAAATTGGTTGAAGGATTATGCTACAAAAGCTGGCGTAAAAGGGTATGTAATAGGAGTTTCGGGTGGTGTAGATTCTGGTGTGGTTTCTACACTTTGTGCAATGACAGGTCTCAAGGTTTTGACTTTAGAAATGCCAATTCGTCAACAAAAAGATCAAGCTTCTCGCGCTTTGGAACACATAGATTTTCTAAAAAATAAATTCCCAAACGTAGAAGGCTTCACTGTTGATTTGAATGAACCTTTCGAAGCGTTGTACAAAACTTTTGATGTAAAAGATGATGAATTTCCTGCCGAAAAACTCGCTTTTGCCAATACCAGAAGTAGATTGAGAATGTTGACTTTGTATTATTACGGACAAATCAACGGACTTTTAGTTTGCGGAACTGGTAATAAAGTGGAAGATTTTGGGATTGGTTTTTATACCAAATACGGTGATGGTGGCGTAGATATTTCTCCGATTGCAGATTTGTACAAAACTGAAGTTTATGCTTTGGCAAGAGCTTTAGATTTGCCTGAAAGTATTAAAAATGCCATTCCTACAGATGGACTTTGGGATGTGGATAGAACTGATGAACAACAAATTGGCGCAACCTATCCTGAATTGGAAAAAATCCAAAAAGAATGGGGAACAAAAACTGAAGCAGATTATAGCGGAAGAGATTTAGAAGTTTTCCAAATTTTCTCAAAAATGCACAAAGCAGCGCAGCACAAGATGAATCCAATTCCGGTGTGTGATGTTCCGGAAGAATGGAGAGATTAATTGAAAATTGATAGTTGAAAATTGAAAATGAATTTTCTCAAAACCAAATATCTTACGCCAATTGCTTTACTGATTTTCTTTATGCCTTTTTTGAGAAATTGCATTGGCAAAGTGGAAAGTGTTGAAACAGAAGTAATTGACACGACTTATGTTAGTACTTTAAAAGATGTTTCAAATAACCAAAAAAAATCTGCGGAATTTGACTTAAATAAAATTCAAAATGAGCCAAAATCTAAAATTGATAATAAGTTGTATGAAAATCTAAACGGTTATCAATTAGCAAAGTTTTTGCCTTCTGGCGTTTTTAAAAAAGAACTTAATTTTGAAGTTTTATTTTTTGGGTATAGTTTTTACACCTATATTTTGTTGCTTTCAATTTTGATGATTGTTTTTTCATGGCGAAGAAAATTTTTAAAAGTTAGAAATTTGGCTATTGCTAATATTATTTTGCTTGTAATCTCTACAATTTCACTTATAAAATCAGGATTTATAGATGAATTTTCTGATGTGAAATATGGGTTGTATGCTTTTTTAATGTATTCAATATTAATAATTTATATTTCAAACAAAGAAAATTCAGAATTAAAAACTTAAAATAGAGCACTAAAAATAAATTATGCAAAATAAAAAATCATTACTTTATATTTTTCTGGCTTTTGTGGCAGGATTGTTATTGATGTATCTTTTCACTCATTATAAAATTGAAAAGAAAAACGAAGTAAATAATCAAGAAAATACCTATCAAAAACCTGAAACTCAAAATCAGGATGATTCTTATTCTTATCAAAAACCATCAAAAAATAATTCAGAAAATTTTGAGAAAAAGAAATCTGATGATAATAGTTCTAATTCTAATATTGCTGAACTTACCAGTGAAAATGTAGTAATAAATTATGTGAAAGAACACCACGAACTTCCAGAATATTACATTACAAAATCCGAAGCCAAACGAAACGGCTGGAATCCTGGTGAAAGTTTGTGCGATGCAGTTCCAGGACGCGCGATTGGTGGAGACCATTTTAGCAATAGAGAAGGAAATTTTCCGAAAGGGGAACAATATTTTGAGGCAGATGTAAATTACAATTGCGGACACCGAAATGCAGACCGAATTGTCTTTACCAAAAGTGGAAAAGTTTGGGTTACACACGACCATTACAGAAGTTTCGAAGAAAGGTAGGCATAAGTCGTGACTTGTCTGAAAACCAAAGGTTTTCAAAAAATAGAATATGAAAAATTTAGCAAAAATAATTTCCTTTTTTACCCTGATTTCATTGATTTTTTCTTGTGAAAAGGAAAAGGAAAAAGAAAATTCTGAAAAAACCATCACCATTCTTATTCAACCTTTTGAAGATATAAAACCAAAACAGTTGGCAGAAATTTCTGAAAATATCAAAAAAATTTATCCTAAAATTAAAATTTTAAAACCTATTGATTTTCCAAAAAATGCTTTTTATGAACCAAGAAACAGATATAGAGCAGATTCTATTATAAAATATTTAAGAACCAAAACTCCCGAAAATTGTGTAATTCTAGCACTAACGAATAAAGACATCAGTGTTACCAAAGGAAAAGTGGCAGATTTCGGAGTAATGGGACTGGGGTACAGACCAGGAAATGCTTGTGTTGCTTCTACTTTTAGATTAAATGCTGAAAATAAAAGCGAACAATTCTATAAAGTAGCGATTCATGAGTTAGGACATACCCAAGGATTAAAGCATTGTCCAGATAAAACGTGTTTTATGAGAGATGCAGAAGGTAAAAACCCGACTAATGAAGAAAAAGATTTTTGCCAAAACTGTAAAAAAGTTTTGAGAGAAAAACATTGGAAAATTTAAATCAACTCAGACAATTTCAAACAAAATTAAACAAACCTATAATGGAAATTTACATAGACTTTTTAAAAATCGGTGATTACGAAGATTTTTATGCTCAATTGAAAGAAAAATTAACTTTGCCAGAATATTTCGGGGATAATCTAGATGCACTTTTTGATGTAATTACGGGCGAGTTAGAAATGCCTTTGCATATTGAATTTGTAAATATGAGTGTAGAGCAATTAGAAATTTTCGAAGATTTATTGACTACTTTAGAAGATGCCGAAGAGGAGGTGGAAGATTTTACTTTTTCTTACTATCTAGAACAATACGAAGACGAAGAGTAATTTTTGATTTACGATTTAAAATTGAAAATAAAAGCGCCCCGAAATTTTTCGGGGCGCAGTGTGTAAAAATTAAATTGATATAAAGATAACTAACTATTTCTTATAAATTCCAATTGGTCCATCCTGCATACCATACGTCGTTAGCGTCTTTCACAGCACCTCTGTATGTTACGGCAGTAAATCCTGAAGAAAGTTTAGCGTTTGTAAATGCAGCTCCTGTAAGAAGTGGAGAACCCGAAGCTGGAGAGAAGTTTGGTACAGAACCTACATTATTCCAAGCGCCAGTCAATTTAACATCTGTAGAATAATTGAGGATTGTATTTCCTTTAGCATTAAACCAAGTAGTAAGGTCTGCTAATGTATAGCCCGTAGCTGTAGCAGCAGCACCATATTTAAGAGGAGTAGTGCAAGCAGCAATAATGTTGTTTTCAAAATTAAGATTTCCGTTTCCAATGTTGGTATCCGTTGCAGTACCTTTGGTAGCGTCAATAAACAAACCTACAGGATAACCTACAAATACTGAGTTGAATACAGAAATAGAAGAGTTTCTTCTGATTTGTAATGCATTTTGGAACAATGAGTTAATAGAAGATGCATTAGTTGTAGTAGCTGAATTTTGGATTGGTCCAATAATCGTCATATTAGAAAAAATTGCTGATGTTTGAGGGGTTAAAGAAGAACCGTTAGCATCATTATCAGATTCAAAAGCGTTAGAACCAGAAACGTCTGCAATAGCTGCGTCTCTTACACCAATCCCGAATTGTATTTTACCTGCAAAACCGTTATCAGTATCAAAATCATCATCAAGACCTTTGTATGCAATGATGTGAGAACAATTTACGGTGCCTCCAAACCATTCGAAACTATCATCATTAGCATAAGCTACTTCTACATAATCTACTGTAGTACCGTTACCAACACCACCGAAAGTAAGTCCGTTAATTTCTTTGTCTGGTAAAAATGCATAACCAGCATATTCTATTCTTACATATTTTAAAATTCCACTGTTATCAGCAGCATTAGTACCACCGTATAAACCAAGACCTTCTGCATTGTTGATTCCTCCTTCGATTTCTCCTATACCAGCTTGCCCGTTATATGAAGAGTTAGTAGGTGCATTACCAAGAATTACAACACCAGCCCAGTCTCCTCTTTTAGGGCTTGCTTTTTCTGATGTAAATATAATTGGGTTTGAAGCAGTACCTTCAGCCATGATTTTAGAACCTTTTGTAATGATGAGCCCACCGTTTTTATCAGCTTCACCAACGATTTTTGTTCCTGGCTCTATGGTAAGAGTTGCGCCGTTTGTTACATATACCAAACCTCTTAATTTATACGTGTTATTTGCTTTAAGAGTTCTACTTGCTGTAATTTTTCCAGACAAGATAAAATCTTCGGTTGTAGTACCACCACCTGTATTGATGGTTTCTCCGTCTTCTTCTATTTTTCTACAAGAAGTTGTGGTTGCTAGAATTCCTATTAGTAAGGAAAATAAGGCAGTTTTTAAAAGTTTCATATTATAAAATTTTAATTATTTCTAAAAATGTTTTGTTAAAAGTTGTATCCTATTGTTAAGCTAAAGTTAGTACCTGTAAGTCTGCTAATTGCCAAGGCGTCTTTAGCATCGTACTTTTTATTATCATTAAGGTCGTGATAGTATTTTGCTCTTTGGTTCAGGATATCGGAGATGTTCAGTTTAATTTCACCTTTGTTTTTCCAGATTTTTTTAGCAATTTGATAATCTAGCAAAGGTCTTGGTGCTTCCCAAATTGGAGGTACTTGCTCGTTTCCTACATATAGAATTCTTCTTCCGATAATGTTGAAAAGAACAGTAGAAGAGAAACCAGTTTTTTGAGAATCATATTGCAGAGATAAATTCAAAGTATAAGGAGATTGTCCTTGCATTGGTCTGTTTACGTTAGTTGCAGCATCTTTCACTTTATTGTCTATCAATGCTAAGTTACCAGCCATTGTGAAATTTTGAAGTAACGATACAAAATCTAATTTTTTTCTAAATTCTAATTCTAATCCATAAGCATCTGCTTTATCTGCATTTAGGTAATTGAAGGTGTTACTTGTACCAGCGCCAGATTGATTAAAGTATAATTCGATAGGATTTTTGAAATTTTTGTAAAAACCAGCAACTGAAAAGATTTCGCCACTTTTTGGATAGAATTCCCATCTTATGTCTGCACTGGTAAGTTTAGTTCTTTGTAATTCTTTATTACCAATTACCGTAGCTCCTAGGTCAAAATCATAATAAGCAAGTGGTGATAATTCTCTAAATTCTGGTCTTACCACAGTCTGCGAACCTGCCAAACGAAGGTTCATTTTGTCATTTAATTTGAATGTAAGGTTCAAAGCAGGTAAATAATCTGTAACAGCACTATGTACATATCTTTCGTCACTTTTTTTAGTGCTTCCAACTACTTGGTCGAAATTTTCTACTCTCAATCCCCAAACTGCTCTTAGCCAAGAAGTAATATTATTGTCAAATTGTAAATATCCTGCATTTAGAATGGTATTGGCGATATATCGGTATTGTTTACCCGCAATTTCGTCGAATGTAAATAAGTTTCCACTTGTTCCGAAGTTTCCTTGATTGAAAATCGTTTCGAAAGGTTGTGAAAGAAGACTTTGATTAAATCCTTCTAATTGTACAGCAAAAGGTCTAGAATTGTAAATTCTATCTTTCACTTGGAATAAGTAACCACCTTTGATGGTTTGTTTTTGCCCGAAAAGTTCAAAAGATTTAGAAACATCACCTCCTGCATTGTATAGATAATCACTCAAAGTAGAGTAGAAGAAACTTCCTGATTTTTGTGAAAGACCATTCGAAATTAGTGCTAAATAAGGGCTTCCTGCCAAAGTAGGGTATTGGTTATATTGCAAACGCTGAAGCTGAGGAATGTATTGGTCTAAAATCCCGAAACTTCCGTACCAATTTACGCTAAGACCGCCAAGAGCATTTAACTTATGATTACCAATAAGTGTAGAATTGTAGAAGATAGTTTGTTTGTACCCAACTTCTCTTGCAATAATATTAGTTCCGTTTACAGGATCGAATTCAAAGTCTTTTCCTGTACGTATAGAAACGTGATTGTTGGTATTGTTGGTAATGATGTTTTTAAGGGAAATTTTGTTGTTGTCATTAAATTTTAAAGTTAAATTTAATAAACCACCAAGAATTACATCATTATTATATTTTGAAGTTTTATAATCGAAGTTTACATCAGCTTGTTCTCCGTTGATGGTGAAGAATCTGTTGTCAGAATTGGTAGTTCTTTTGCTATTACTGTAATTTAAAACAGCAATTACACCAAGGTCTTTTCCTAAAAATTTTGTATTAAGACCACCATCTAACTGTAAGCTCACATTTTCTGGATAACCATTATTATTATATCCGAAATTTTTAACATATTGTTTACCAAAATTGGTTTTTTCCGCATCAGAAAGTAAGCTAAAAGCATTTTTAGTAGGGAAACCAGCAGGTAGTTTTCTGTAACCATCTTCTAAACCTAGAAAATCTAATTTACCACCTTTACTTGTGTAGAAATCTTTTCCAATGGTATTAGAATTTCCACCAACACCTATTTGAGCGTTAAAAAATTTAGTATTTGGGATATCTTTTGTATTTACTTGTATTAATCCGCCTCCCCATTCACCAGTATATTCTGGGATAAAAGTTTTGTTGATGACCAATGTTTCAATTACACTTGCAGGAAATAAATCAAACGAGAACGTTTTTTTGTCTGGTTCGGTACTAGAAAGCTGAATCCCGTTAAGCATAGCTTGGTTATATCTGTCCGAAAGTCCTCTTACAACAATATATTTTCCTTCAAATAAACTTACACCAGAAACTCTTTTTAGTACTTCTCCGGTATTTCTGTCTGGGCTTTTTTTGATGGCTTCAATTCCTATTACCTGAGAAACAACACCCATGTTTTTTTGTAGTCCAATGGTAGAAGCAATAGTTTCTTTTTTAGCGCTAGACCTTAGTACAACGCCTTCTATTTCTTTGTCTTTTCCTTTGGCTTCAATCTTTGTTAATAAAATATCCAGATTGGTGTTTTCTGCTGATTTTATTTCTACATCGCTAATCTCTTTTTTGTTATATCCTTTGTAAATTACATTTACCGAATAATTTTTTCCAGGGTCTAGCGTTATTACGTAATAACCAGCTGCGTCTGTCTTTGTTTCTTTATCATTTACTTTTACAGTTACACCTTGTATAGGCGCATTATCTTTTTCATCTAAAACTCTTCCTTCTAAAACGTGGGTTTGCGAAAAAAAGAATCCTCCAGAAAAAAGAGTAATTGTTAAAATACTCTT
>APMI01022548.1_pt1 | contig 14672 bp, 10 predicted proteins | sample 667938 | NCBI WGS metagenome assembly APMI01 (sample SAMN01084076, study PRJNA167559) | wastewater metagenome | biome: Wastewater | place: Denmark: Ejby Moelle, Odense | collected 2011-11-28 | reverse complement strand
TTTTTAAATATTCTAAACAAATATAATTTGATCGGAAAATTACAAAAAAAAATGGCTAACATTTAATATATCAGCCATTTTTAACATTTTGATTATTTTTTCAGGTTTTTAACCCCCATTTCATACAGCGCAAAAGAAATCAGATCTGCGTTTTCTCCGATCACCTGTTCTGTAGATCTTCCGGCTCCATGACCTGCGTTTTTCTCAATTCTTAGTAAAATCGGGTTGTTACAAGCCTGTTTTTCCTGTAATTCTGCACCAAATTTAAAAGAATGCGCCGGAACTACTCTGTCATCGTGATCACTCGTGATAAGCATGGTTGATGGATAACACGTTCCCGCTTTTACATTATGAACCGGAGAATAAGATTTTAAATAGTCAAACATTTCTTTGTTGTCTTCCGCAGTTCCGTAATCGTAAGACCAGCCTGCTCCTGCGGTAAATTTATTATACCTCAACATATCCAAAGGTCCCACTCCCGGAAAGGCAACTTTGGCTAAATCCGGACGCATCGTCATCGTAGCTCCTACCAGCAAACCACCGTTTGATCTTCCTGAAAGCGCCATAAACTGTTTGGAAGTATAGCCTTTGCTCTGTAAATATTCTCCTGCTGCGATGAAATCTTCAAAAACATTTTTCTTCTGCATCTTCGTTCCTGCATCATGCCATTTTTTACCGTATTCTCCGCCACCACGAATGTTCGGAACGGCATAGATTCCGCCGTTTTCCATCCAGATTGCGTTTACAACAGAGAAAGCGGGCTGCAAACTGATGTTGAACCCTCCATAAGAATAAAGTATCGTAGGATTTTTACCGTTAAGTTTTGTTCCTTTTTTGTAATTGATCATCATCGGAATTTTAGTTCCGTCTTTTGAAGTGTAGAAAACCTGTTCAGAAACATAATCTTCCGGATTGAATTTCACTTTTGGCTTCTGATACACTTCTGATTTTCCTGAATCTGCGTTAAATTTATACGTTGTTCCGGGAGTGATGTAATTGGTAAATGAAAAATACAGCTCTTTTTCTGTTTCCTTGCCTCCAAATCCGGAAACATTTCCTTTTCCGGGAAGGGAAATTTCACGAATCAGTTTTCCGGTTCTGTCATATTGTTTTACTTGATCAATGGCATCAATCATGTAAGTTGCGAAGAAATATCCTCCTCCTGTTGTAATTCCTAAAACATTTTCGGTCTGAGGAATAACATCTGTCCATGTTTCAGGAGCCGGATTTTTGATGGAAGTTTTTACCAGACGCATATTCGGAGCATCTTTATCCGTAAAAATATACAGATCATCGCCCTGCGTATCAACAATGCTTACATTGATATCAAAACCTTTATTAATCTGAACAAAGTCGCCGCCGTTCTTCAGATCCTTTATATACAGTTCATTTCCGTTGGTTGCGTTGGCTGCGGAAATAATCAGATACCTTTGATCTTCGGAAACTCCTGCCCCCAAATATCTTCTCGGCGTTTTGTCTCCGCCAAAAATCAACTGATCATCGGATTGTTTGGTTCCCAGTTTATGAAAATACACTTTGTGTTTATCCGTCATTCCGGAAAGTACGGTTCCTTCTTTTGGTTTGTCATAGCTTGAATAATAGAAACCTTCATCACCTTGCCATGAAATTCCGCTGAATTTTACATCAACCAAAGTTTCATCAATCTGCTTTTTTGTAATTGCATCGATAATGATGATTTTGTTCCAGTCGCTTCCTCCTTCTGAAATGGAATAGGCAGCCAGATTTCCTTTTTTGTTGAAAGAAAGCTGTGAAAGTGAAGTGGTTCCTTTTTCCGAAAATTTATTGGGATCCAGAAAAACTTCCGTTGCCTTTGTTTTATTGTTCGTTCTGTACAATACAGACTGCGCCTGCAATCCGTCATTTTTATAATAATAGGTATATTCTCCTTCTTTGAAAGGTGCCGAAATCTTTTCATAATTCCAGATGTCTCTCAACTGGTTCTTGATTTCGTCTCTGAAAGGAATTTTCGAAAGATAATCCTGACTGTGTTTTACCTCATCATCTACCCACTTTCTGGTGGCTTCAGAATCATTCTCCAAATCCCGGTACGGATCTGCAACGGCAGTTCCGAAATAGGTATCGGTTTGTGTTCCTTTAACTGCTTTTGGATAATTCATTTTTTGTGAATAAAATGTTGCCGAAAAAAGAACTCCGGCTGTTAATAAAATGGGCGTGATTTTCATATTAAGCTATTTTGCCAAAAATAAGGAATCTGTTTTAAATAAAAAAAGCTGTCCTAAAACAGCCTTAATTTTTAATTGAAATTTCTCAGATAAAATTCATTTAACTTCCAGTTTAATTCCTGTGGTCCTCCGTTCCAGTAGTAAATGGCGTCATCAACCTTAATCTGATAAAGGTTGAATTTCTGTTCTGTGGAAACGATTTTGTCTGCTTTTTTTAACTGATTGGTAACATCAATAAGGTATTTCTTCATTTCTCCTGCACCTATTTTTTTAATATCTCCCATATTAAGCATCAGATTATGAGAAGGCACTTTAAAACTTGCTTCGTATGTAACTTCAGAGAATCCGTTTCCTTTAAATCTTTCATCATTTACGGTTTTAATTTCTTTTATCCTGTATTTCGTATCGGCAAAATTCTGCATTAAAGCGCTGAAATAATTTTTAACTTCAACGGAGCACGAAGATGCCACATTTACAGAAAGACCGGAAAGAAAAAGTTGGGTATAATCATCAATCTTTTCGTTGTAGGTGTCTTTAAGTTTCATTTTGTGGGTACTTTCTTTTCCCAGAAAATTAATAAGATAACTGTTGAGTTCTTTTACAGATTCATCATCATATTTAATGAAAGAATTAAAGTAAAGATTAAAAACACTTTCAGGCTTTAGAATATTTTGGGATTTTAAGCTTTGAAAGGAAAAGAGAAGTATTGCCAGAAAGGCAATGTGAAGTTTTTTCATAAGTACGGTACATTTTTCAATTTTAGTGTATAAAAAAACTCCTGAATGATCAAGAGTTGACGTAAAAATACATTAATTATACCATGAAACCCTTTTTTTTAAAATTATTTTTAAACAAGCATTTACAAAACAACATAATCAATTGATTTAAAAATATTTAAACATCACATAATTCAAACAATGAATTAAGCTCAAAATAAAAGTCTCCGAAATACTCCGGAGACTTACAAAAGATTTTATGGTAAAGATTTTATAAACTTTCTTCTTCGCCTTTCATTTTTTCGGCGTTTTCTGCCATAATAACGGCATCGATCATTTCAGAAATATCTCCGTTCATGTATGCATCTAAGTTATACATGGATTTGTTGATTCTGTGATCGGTAACTCTTCCCTGAGGATAATTGTATGTTTTGATCTTTGCAGAACGGTCTCCCGTGGAAACCATTGTCTTTCTCTGTGCTGCAATATCTCCCTGAACTTCCTGCAATTTGATGTCGTACAATTTTGCACGAAGCATTTCCATCGCCAATTCACGGTTGGCTAACTGGGAACGAGCCTGCTGACAAACTACCACCAATCCTGAAGGTTTGTGCGTAAGCTGAACTTTAGTTTCCACCTTGTTAACGTTCTGCCCTCCTGCTCCACCGGAACGCGAAGTCTGCATTTCGATATCTGCCGGATTAATTTCCACATCCACTTCTTCAGCTTCCGGAAGAACTGCAATGGTAATGGCAGAAGTGTGAACTCTTCCCTGAGATTCTGTTTCAGGAACACGCTGCACACGGTGAACTCCGGATTCGAATTTCATGATTCCGTACACGCCTTCCCCTTCCACTTTCATGATGAGTTCTTTGTACCCTTTAGCCGCTTCGTTGGAATCTGTAACCTCATGTCTCCATCCTTTCGTCTTGAAGTACATGGAATACATTCTGTAAATATCTTCCACGAAAATGGCTGCTTCATCACCTCCTGTTCCGGCACGAAGTTCCACGATAACGTTTTTGTCATCTGCAGGATCTTTAGGAATTAATAGTACTTTTAATTCTTCTTCCAGTCCAGGAATTTTTTCCAGTGCTTCGTTTTTTTCGATTTTTGCCAGTTCCACGAAATCTTTATCAGATCCGTCGGCAATAATTTCGTCGGATTCTTCAATCGTATCCAACGCTCCTTTATATTGATCGTAAACTTTTACAATTTTCCCCAAATCGCTATATTCTTTGTTCAAAGAAGAATATCTTTTTTGGTCTGAAATAACATCAGGCTGTATAATAAGGTCTGCCACCTCATTATATCTCTGTTTTATAGCTTCTAATTTTGGAATTAATGATTTAGACATTATGAAAATTTTGTGGGTGCAAAGATACGGATTATTAATTCAATTTTAAAACTAATAGTTTGTCATCCTGAATGAAGCATATGCATATTGAAGAATCTTTTTTTAACTCAATGTTTGCAACAGTTTTTGAATTAACCGCTTTTTTAAGCGCAAAGTTCGCAGGGTTTTTCTTTTAAATGTTTGTAATTATTTTCGGTCGCAAGGGCGTTTCACTCAGCAAGTGATAAGAACGCTTAAATGATTCTTTATGAATGATACCTTTTTTAAGTTAAAATGTCTCAAAATGATTTCAAAAATATAATTCTGCTATCATTTGCTGAGTGAAACGCCTTTGCGAGCGGATTTTTTTCAATGCTGGTTCCATTATCATTGCGAACCCTGCGTTAAAAACAACATGTAATTGTAATGATTGAACACCAAAATTTAAAAGTTCAAATAATATTATTAATGGTTCAATTTTTAGCGCAATGTTCGCAGGGTTTTTCTTTTAAAATGATTGCAATTGCTTTTCGGTCGCAACGGCGTTTCACTCAGCGAATGATAAAAATGTTATAAATGATTTCTTACGTAATAACTTCTTGAAATTAAAGTACCTCAAATGATTTCAAAAATATAATTCTGCTACCACTTGCTGAGTGAAACGCCCTTGCGAACATTTTTTTTCAAAGCTAATTCAATTATCCTTGCGAACTCTGCGTTAAAAACAATACGTAATTGTAATGATTTCTTACGTAATAACTTCTTGAAATTAAAGTCCCTCAAATGATTTCAAAAATATAATTCTGCTACCACTTGTTGAGTGAAACGCCCTTGCGAGCGGATTTTTTTCAATGCTGGTTCCATTATCCTTGCGAACCCTGCGTTAAAAACAACATGTAATTGTAATGATTGAACACCAAAATTTAAAAGTTCAAATAATATTCTTAATGGTTCAATTTTTAGCGCAATGTTCGCAGGGTTTTTCTTTTAAAATGATTGCAATTGCTGTTATAAATGATTTCTTAACGTAATAACTTCTTGAAATTAAAGTGCCTCAAATGATTTCAAAAATATAATTCTACAATCACTTGCTGAGTGAAACGCCCTTGCGAACGGATTTTTTTCAAAGCTAGTTCAATTATCCTTGCGAACCCTGCGTTAAAAACAATTTTTGATTGTTTTACGATTAATTTAAATCAGCGGGATAATTTTCTATCTATTAAATACAAAACAATCCCCACCGCAACAATTCCTAAGCCGATGATGCTTTCTTTAGGATTATGAATCAACGTGAAATAAAGAATGTAGATGCTGAATAACAAAAAAACCGTCGGAAACATATAAAAAAGATTGGATTTAAATATTTTCCGATCTTCCTTTTTTATGAAATATACCGTTGAAATTGCCAGACTGGCAAATAACTGCAGAATAAAAGCGGTATAAACAAAGATTTCCTTAAAACTTCCCGTTAAAATAATCAGCGTTGCAATTACGGCATGGGCAAAAATCGCACGGACAGGAATTCCTTTTCTATTTCCGACCGATAAGGATTTCCAGAGCCTGTTTTCTTTTGCAAAAGCCTGCGTCAAGCGGGAACCTACCCACAAATAACCGCTGATGGTCGCGACTAACTGTAAAGCAATAAAAATATTAACCACTTTACCGAAAGTATTTCCCAACATATTATTGGCAGCTTCCCCCATCACATCTTCTTTTCCCGCCAACTGATCTACCGGAGCATGCTTCAGCATGATAAAATTAACCAAGAGATAACAAACGGTTACGAAAACAGTTCCTACAATGAGTGATTTTGGTAGGTTTTTCTGAACATCTTTTATTTCTCCCGCAATGTAGGAAGCAGAATTCCAACCTGTGTAAGAATACGTTACAAAAACCAAAGACGTTGCAAAAGCCGGAAGCATGATTTCTTTCTGCCATGAATCATCTAATTTCAGACTGTTCCCAATTGTTTCTGAGTCTGAAATTCCGATTCCGATGATAATGAGAACAATGATGAACGCAATTTTTATCAGTGTAAAAAAGTTATGAAATCTGCTTGAAGCCTGTAAGCTGAATGACAAAAAAACGGAAACCAGAAAGATAATTCCGATGGCAAAGCTGTTTCCAAAAGAAACATCGAAAGCAGAAAGGTATTTCGACATCGCCAAAGCTGCCAATGCAACGGGAGAGGAAAACCCGATGATGAGGGAAATCCAGCTCACGAGATAGCCTAAAAGCGGGTGATAGGTTTCTTTCAGATAAATAAAATCTCCGCCGTTCCCTTTGAAATGGGAACCTAATTCGGCATAGCAAAAGGCTCCGAACAAAGCAAGAATTCCTCCAATGAAACAAAGGAGGAATATGCTGTAAGCATTCGTAATGTCGGTAAGCTGAAAACCGAGTGTTGTAAAAATTCCGGTTCCGATCATATTCGAAACAACAATTGCCACTGCGGTTTTCCAGCCGATCTGATGTGAAGTTGAATTCATTAATTAAAATGTAAAATTAAGCCTTCCGAAGAAGTAATTTCCGAGTGTTCCCATCTGCACCGGAGCATATTTGAAAACCCCAAAATACGAATTTTCATAAATCTGAAGATCCGGAAAGACATCAAACACATTATTGGCTCCGACGGTTAAGTTAATATTTTTTGTGAAATCATATCCTACACTCACATCGGTTACTACTTTGGGATTAAATTCCTGAACTCCTCCAAACGGATATCCGTCGCGGATCACTTTCCCGAAGTAAGTATTTCTCACCAGAAAATTAAATTTTCCGACTCCGTAATTCAATCCTAAAGAAGCTTTGGTTTTGGGTGATAAACTTTCGATGATATTGATCTGATCCGGTCCGAAAAATTCATTCTGCGGTGTCTGAAGATTAGCAGGGAAATGGAAATCTGTAATTTTTGTTTCGGTATAATTTCCGGCAAGATTGATATTTAAATTGCCTCCTCCTATTTTCCAGTCGTAGGCAACTACCAGATCTACTCCTTTGGTTTCCGTATCAACGGCATTGGCAAAAAATCTTCCGCTTTCCACACCATAAACCGCCAATCGGTCATCTGTAATATTACTTGTAATCACGATTCGGTCTTTCACTTTAATTAAATATCCGTCTAAAGTGATTGACAGCTTATTGATTGGCTTTAAAGTAAATCCAACGCTTCCGTTCACCGAAGTTTCCTGTTTTAATTTGTCGAAACCAAGTGCTTTTGCAGCTTCGCTGTCGTTGTTAAAAATTCCTTTGGTAACAATTGAATTCCCTGTTGTGGAAATATCTGCATAAGAATTATTAAAATACTGCTGCTGAAGAGACGGCGCTCTGAAGCCGGTTCCCACCGCAGCACGGATTGAATAATTTTTTGCGAATTCGTACCTCACTGCTAATTTTCCGTTCATTGTACTTCCAAAATCTGAATAATTCTCGAACCTTCCGGCAAGATCTACATTTAATTTTTTATCCAGATCATAAGAAACGTCGGCATACACTGCAGTAGAATGTCTGGATTTTGAAAGTGCATTTTGTGGTGAAAATCCAATGAAAGACTGCGCTCCTCCTGCTCCGGAGATATTATCCGGATTGGTAGTTGCCGTCACCGGATTTCCGAAAATATCATATCTCATATAGGAAGTCTGATCTCCTGCTTTAATTTCGTACTGCTCAAACCTGAATTCTCCACCGAATGCGATATTGAAGTTCCTGATGTTTTTTGAAACGTCAAGATTAATTGTATTCTGAAGAAAACTGTGTGCTCCCGCATAAAAATTTGTTGGTGACTTGGCTCCTAAAGATGCATTGACGGTGTTGCTTACATCATAATTAAATGTATTGCTTCCGAATGTATTGCTAAGATCAAAAAACCAATCGTTTTTATTATATTTTGCACCGATTGCATAGGAAATGTCATAGATTTTCGAGCCTAAAGTCGGCTGAAAACCGTTCGGATAAATAGAATAGACATTGTTTGAAGTTTCGCTCGGCAATCTTCTGAAACCGTAACCCTGTCCTTCTTTGATACTGAAACCTCCAAAGGAATATATTTTAAACTGATCGTTCAAAGGATATTCGGAATTGAAAAATAACTGTGCCTGCTTTATTTTTGCATCACCGATCTGGAAGTTAAAATCGTCCCGGGTTAAACCATTGGCAAGAATTTTCTGATCGTCCAGCGCTTTTGCAGCATTAAAATCCGGAGCAAAATCATACGCGAAATTATCGCCGTAAATATCCAAATTATGATTCTGCGTTCTTGTTGTTTTTCCTCTTTGGTTTAATTGCAGGGATAAACTGATATAGCCGTCTTTTTTCCCTAAAGAAGTTCCGTAGTTCGCTGCTGCCTGATACGTTTCACCATCATTTCTTCCGGAAATTCCGTAATTAAGGCTGGCTGTTCCGCCGATATTTTTTTTAAGAATAATATTGATGACTCCTGCAATGGCATCAGAACCGTATTGTGCTGCTGCACCGTCTCTCAGAACTTCAATTCTGTCGATTGCGATTACCGGAATGGTGCTTAAGTCTGTTCCTACAGAGCCGTTTCCGACTGTATTCTGATAATTAACTAAAGAAGTAGTATGTCTTCTTTTTCCGTTAACGAGAACCAGAACCTGATCAGGTCCCATTCCTCTCAAAGTAACAGGATCGATATGTTCTGTACCGTCTGAAGCCGACTGCCGGACTGAGTTGAAAGACGGGATAACATAATTCAGTAAATCCTGAACGGTAATTTGCGGTGAAGACTGCTGTATTTTTTCGATGTTGATGATGTCTACCGGAACCGGTGTTTCCAGTTTTGTGCGTTTTGCATTTCGGTTTCCTACAATTACGACATCTTCTATCTGCTGTTCTTTTTCCTGTGCCGATAAAAATCCTACCGCCAAAAGGAATACGCTTACGCTGAGCTTCTTCATTCTTTTCAGTGCTTTAAAAAATTTAGTTTAAAATGTTTGCAGAAACAAACAAAAAGACCTTCAAGAAGCTGGAATTCATACGGAATACAGAATCACTTATCTTCCCCCAATCGGGTTGGAATTAGCACCTTTTCATCAGAAAATGTCGGTTGCTAAGGTTTCTCAGGGCCAAATCCCTCCACCTTTCTTGATAAATCTACTGCAAAAGTAGACTAATAATTTTTAATCTGCAAACCAATTTAGAATTTGAATTTTTCAGAGCTGCCAAAATTGTGAATAAGATGTGGATAACGCGTGAATTATGTATTAGGAACATATTAATTTCATGTTGGTATGCAAAAAATAATTGTAGATAAATAATTTTTCAATTGTGAGTAAAATATGAATAACCTATTGGTAAAGTATGAATATGATATGGACAACCTTCTGTTTTAATGTGGAAAACAATGTGAATAAAGTATTGAAAAGCCGTTAGTATCGTATTAACAAACTCTATTTTTACTGCGGATAAAATATGAATAAACAAAAAAAGAGACCGCTTTTCGCGATCTCTCATTATAACCTTTTGAAGTTATCCACAGGTTATTTTACCATCATTTTCTGAATTGAAATTCCTGTATCTGATTTTAAATGAACCAAATACGTTCCTGCAGGATAATTTGTTTTTAATTCGTAAGTTCCGTTTTCATTATTCAATTTAAATGAATCCATTTTTTTACCGCTCAGATCGTAGATAAAAATCTCTCCATTCTTCGCTTTGTGGTAAATTAATTTTGCCAGACCATTTTTTACAGGGTTATCCGCAATCTGTAAAGAAAGCTTATTTTCAGCATTCACATCCAATGTGGATAAACTTCCCATATAATTTCCGAAAATTCTGAATTCTCCCGGCTGAAGAGTAATCGGAGCCGTTGTAGAAGTTACATTAGAAACAGAGTTATCCATTAGATTCTGCCACTGACCTACATACGGGAAATACGGAACCACACTTTGAGCTGCCGTTGTGTAATTTGCTAACACCACTACATTTTTTACTCCGTTCGTAATTGCGTTGTCGTAAACGTAAATTCTCGTAATTAATCCATTCGGATCGTTTGCCAGATTATTGGATTCTACAGTATATGTTTTTGACTTGAAAACCGGATAGATATTTCTGAAATTGATAATCTTCGCCCAGGTATCATAAACCGCTTTTCTGTTGGTATCCGTATCATATCCCAACGTAAACGCAATCGGCTTTTCATCGGTTCTGCAACCGTTATTAATGGTTCCGTTTGTACATCTGTTGATGCTGAATTCGTAACCAAGCTCACCGAACTGCCAGATCATTTTAGGACCAGGAATGGTAAAGAACGTCGCTCCGAAGGCTTTCATTCTGTCTAAAGCAGTATTAAGATTTTTAACATCATAGCTTCCGTTTACCGCACCATAAGCAAGATTTTTAAACATTAACCTTTCTTCATCGTGACTTTCTCCGTAACCTAACGCTCTCATTTCAGAGAATCCATGCAGGGTATGATTCATTCTGTCGAAATTACTGTTTTCTTTATACCCCATTGTATTCTGGTTATAAGATCCGTTCTGGTTATTCCACATCATCACTCCTTTTCCTTCCGCAACTCTGTAGTTTGCCCACTGCTGTTCTTCGGCATCGGTTCCCAAATGTTCAAAAATCATGTAAGAATTCGGATCAAGAGCCCATTGCTTATCTGCATAATATTTTAGAATATCTACTCTATCCTGCTGATAAGCGTTTGTACAGGCTTCATCGTTTTCAGAACAGCTTTGTGTAAATCCTTTTGTTAAATCCCAACGGAAACCATCTACATGATATTCCGTTAACCATTGCTGAAGGCATCTTTCAACGTAATATTTCGTTGAAGCACTTGTATGGTTAAAATCATTGAATACATTATAAGAATGTTTAGGAACCTGATTGAAGTAAGGGTTATTGGCAGCAATATCTCCGTAACCGTCTCCATCCGGATCAACATTCCAAAGTCTTGCGAGCGGAGAACGACCTGTTGCATGATTGAAGGCAATATCCAGAATTACAGCAATTCCGTTCTGATGACACAGATCTACAAATTCTTTGAACTTTTCCGGTGTTCCGTATGCTTTGTCTAATGCATAATGGAAAGAAGTATTGTATCCCCATGAAAGATTTCCTTCGAATTCCATGATAGGAAGCAATTCAATCGCATTAATGTTCAGATTTTTCAGATATGAAATCTTACTAATTAAAGACTGCCAGTTTTTTTCCTGCGTAAAGTCTCTTAACAGCAATTCATACACCACAAGATTTTCTTTTGCCGGACGCTGGAAATTCGTAACCTGCCAGTTGTAAGGAGTTTGCCCTGTTTTAAACATAGAAACCTCAAAACCCTGTCCGGCAGGAAACGCCGGTAAATTCGGATAAGTCGTATAAGAAATGTACTGATCGTCATAAGAAGAAAGAATCTGTGGAGAGTAAGGATCTGCCACTTTTCTTAAATCATTGGTTCTGTACTGGAAAGTATACAATTGCTGAGGCGTTAATCCGCTTAACTCAATCCAGTATAAATCCGGATTTGCAGTATCTCTTTTCATCAGATAAGCATCATTTACTGCCCAGTTGTTGAAACTTCCTATCACATGAACGAAATTTTTAGACGGAGCATACAAAGCCAATCCTACTTTTGTGTTATCTGTCGGATGATAATTGATCCCTTGTCTTATCCATGAAGGAATTGCTTCAGAAATCACATTTCTCGGAACCTGCAAAATAAAAGTTGAGCTTTTTGAAGCCGAACCCTGCGTTGCAATCAGCTCCATATTTGCATCTGCTGTTACCGTGTAGTTATAAGAATATGAAGTTGATGCTGTAGAAGTAGAATTTACAACCGTTCCGTTGGCTTTAAGCTGAAAAGTTGCATTCACATTGGTTGTAGCCGTGATGTTAATGGAATTCCCCGTCGGAACAGACGTTAAGCTGTTTGCAACAGGATTTGTCATGGTTAAATTCAGAATTCCTACGTTGACAAAAATATCCGGAGTTGTCTGATGTGCTCCGGTTTTATCTTTCAGTAAAAAACCAAATCTTCCGATCCCTGTTCTTGCATAAAAAGTTGTGGGCGTAAAAGATAAGGAATAAGTGTCTGTCGCAGCGTTATAACTTAATCGATTAAGTTCATTGGAATTGTTCCAACTCCCGTTTGTCGGGCAATCCTGACTGTTCTGATAATTGGTATCCAAAGACCAGGTCCAGATATAAATGGCATTGTTTGAAACTCCCCATGCCGTTTCGTCAATCTGATTTCCGGGTACGGTTAATGTTATTGCATCCGTTTCATTAAACGGATTCGGGGTAATTGTATAGCTTATCTGACCAAAGATATTGACTAAGATAAACAACAATATACCGGAATAGAATTTTTTCATATAATTCATCCTTTTAAGGTTAATTCAATACTAAAGTAATTTATTTTTCGAATAAAAAATCAACTTTTGTTGAAAAACAAAACTTTGCACTTATTAAATAATATGCTTTGAATAACACTTAACTGTTTGAATGATAGAAATAAAAAAAACCACTTATCAAGATAAGTGGTTTATATATGTTGTTTTGCTTTGATATTGCTTTCTCAGAATTCAGGTGAGAAAACAATGACAATCAATTAATGATGTCCGTGTCCGTGACTGTCGTGTAAGAAAGGTCCGTTTCCTTTAGGATTGCTGTAGATTACTTCTACTCCTTCCTGCTCGTTTAGCTGCTTGCTTCTGATATCTTCCGGATTGAAAGGTTTAATTTTTCCGAAATATTCTTTCAAACCTTCTGTCAACCACATTGGAATTACCAACCCGAAGAACATAAAGATACACCAAAATCCTACAAGGAACATTGTAATGAAGAAAATTGTCCAAAGGAACTGGTAAAACGGCCAAAATGCTGATAAAATCGTTATCATTTTCTTAAAGATTTTAGGCAAAAATAGGACTTTTTATTTTTTTACACAAAAGATATATGTCCTATTTTATTATTTATTTTGATTTTAAACTATTATACCATTACTTCACGCTGCTAATTTGACTATTTAAAACTAATTGAGCGATATCTTTTGTAATCTGTGTTGGGGAATGACAGTCGCAATTGCTGAATCCTAATACATATATATCTGCATCGGGAATATATACTCCCATAGATTTGAATCCGAAAATGCTGCCTCCATGCTCTCTTGTAGGAGTTCCGTTGATGTCTTTTAAATGCCATCCATATCCATAGGTAAACTCTTCTCCGCTGTTTAGTTTATTTTTTGTATAAAGTTTTTTAGTATGTATTTCATCAAGAATGGTATATCGATTAATAGCATCTTGCCATTTCAGCATATCTTCAACGGTTGACATTAAAGATCCGGAAGCGAATGGAACACTGTAGTTGATAACTGTCTTGTTTACAAACCCATCTTTCTTTTCATGATATCCATAAGCTCTGTTTTTGATTATCTTTCTGTCTGTAGCATAAAAAGAGTTGTTCATCCCAATTTTTTCAAAAATATTTTTCTTCACGAAATCTTCATATGTTTCTCCGGAAACTAACTCAATTAAATATCCAAGCAATACATAACCGGAATTATTATAATCAAACTTTTCTCCGGGATTAAAATCAACAGGTTCATTTTTAAAAAAATCAATCATCATTTTGGGAGTCATTTCCTTTTGTGCGATTTCTGAGATTGATTTCATTTTCGTAAAATCTTTGACTCCAGAAGTGTGGGTAAGCAAATGATGAATGGTGATAGACTTTCCATTAGGATAATCGGGAATATACTTAGAAATAGGATCTTTTATATTTAATTTACCTCTGGATTCTAAAAGTAAAATAGAAAAAGCTGTAAACTGCTTGGTCATAGAGCCTATCTGGAATACATTTTGGACAGTCATATCCGTATTCAGTTCCAAATTAGACTTACCAAATGCTTTCTCATAGAGAATTTCTCCTTTTTTAGAGACCAGGAAAACACCGCCGGGAGCATCTGAATCTTTAAACTCTTTTTGTATCAAACTGTCAATCTTAGCATCCGTCTGAGCAAAAGATATACTGAAAACAGTTGTACTAAATATAAATGTAAGTAAAAAATTTTTCATAATACTATTTTGTATTGCAAAGATAACTTCAAATAAAGTACCATGCAATACAAAGTAGTAATTATTTATAAACTAATTTTAGTGCGCAAGATCTGCAAAGAAATCATTTCCTTTATCATCCGTAATGATGAACGCAGGGAAATCTTTCACTTCGATTTTTCTTACGGCTTCCATTCCTAATTCCGGAAAATCTACCACCTCAACAGAAAGAATATTATCTTTCGCTAAAATAGCAGCCGGTCCTCCGATGGAACCTAAATAAAAACCGCCATATTTGTTGCAGGCATTGGTAACGTCTTTTGTTCTGTTTCCTTTTGCCAACATAATCATACTTCCGCCGTGGCTCTGGAATTCATCAACGTAAACATCCATTCTT
>APMI01001875.1_pt1 | contig 14674 bp, 13 predicted proteins | sample 667938 | NCBI WGS metagenome assembly APMI01 (sample SAMN01084076, study PRJNA167559) | wastewater metagenome | biome: Wastewater | place: Denmark: Ejby Moelle, Odense | collected 2011-11-28 | reverse complement strand
GAATATGGTTTCAAAACTGCAACCGAAGTTGCAAATGCACATCACGTTGCAGCCGCATTGGAAGCCGATGTTGATATTTTGTGGATTGGTGCGCGTTCCACAGTAAATCCGTTCACCGTTCAGGAAATTGCGGAAGCGTTGAAAGGAACCGAAAAACCTGTGCTTGTAAAGAATCCTGTAAATCCCGATTTGGCTTTATGGATCGGTGCTTTGGAAAGATTGTTGGGACAGGAGGTGACAAATTTGGGCGTCATTCACCGTGGATTTTCAACGTATCAGAAAACAAAATACAGAAACATCCCGAATTGGCAGATTGCGTTGGATTTTAAAAATCAGTTTCCGAATATCCCGATGATTGTGGATCCGTCACATATTTGTGGCAACAGAACAGGTTTGGCTGCGATCGCTCAAGAAGCCTTGAACGTTGGTTATGACGGTGCAATGATTGAAACGCACAGAAATCCCGATGAAGCTTGGAGCGACGCTTCACAACAAATTACCCCGGAAGTTTTGGCGGAATTAATCAACAATCTTCAAGTTAGAAATTCCGATATTTCGGGATTTGATGATGAAATGGGACGTCACCGAACTTTGATTTCCGATTTGGATTTTCAACTGATTGAAATTTTGGCGCAAAGAATGAAGATTTCTGAAAAAATCGGGACATTGAAGAAAGTGAACAATATTGCAATCTTCCAACCCGAAAGATGGAAAGTCATTACGGAATACGCCACCCAAAAAGCAGACGAAACCGGAATGTCTTCTGAATTCATAGAAAAAGTGTTCAAGGCAATTCACGAGGAGTCGATTGAGGTGCAGAATAATATTTAAGAAGATGGAAGATGCAAGATGGATGCTGGAAGTTGGAGGAAAATTTCAGAGTGTGGAAAAATTATTTCTTCATCATTATTAATTATTAATTCAAAATTTTGAAAGGTCTCATCACGAAATCCACAGGAAGTTGGTATCAGGTTTTGGATTCCGAAACCGGACGATTCTTCGAGGCGCGAATTCGTGGGAAATTCAAGTTGATCAAAACACGTTTAACGAATCCACTTGCAGTGGGTGACCATGTTGAATTTTCTCTCGAACAGGATGATGTAGCTTGGATTACCAAGATAGAACCGAGAAAAAATTATCTAATTCGTAAATCGGTAAACCTTTCAAAAGAAGCGCATATTATTGCGTCGAATATCGATATTGCCTGTTTTATTTTCACCTTAAAACATCCTGAAACTTCGCTTGGTTTTCTCGACCGTTTTCTTGCCTGTTGCGAAGCGTACAATATCAAACCTTTGATTTTATTCAATAAGATGGATGTTTTGAATGAAGACGAAAAAGAAATCGTTGCCAATATTGAATCACTTTATCAGCAAATTGGTTATGAAACCTTGGAGATTTCATCCTATTCAAAATTGAATCTGGTAATTTTGCAGAATATTCTAAAAGATAAAGTTTCTGTATTTTTCGGCCATTCAGGAAGTGGAAAATCTACTTTGGTCAATGCACTTCAACCTGAACTGAATTTGAAAACTTCAGAAATTTCTGAAACCCATTTAAAAGGAAAGCATACCACAACTTTTGCACAAATGCATTTTTGGGATTTCGGCGGAAGCGTCATCGATACACCTGGAGTTCGCGAATTTGCCATGATTGATGTAGAAAAAGAAGAAATCCAGCATTACTATCCTGAAATTTTCAGCATCGGCAGAAGCTGCAAATTCCACAATTGCATGCACATCAACGAACCAAAATGTGCCGTTCTTGACAGCTTGGACTCCGGAGAAATAGAGGAGTCTCGCTACATCACTTACTTAAAACTCATGGAAGAAGCGGAAGAAAATTCTTCGAAATAAAAAACCCAGCCGAAGCTGGGTAAAAACTAATAACCATGAAAACTCAAATTAAACATGAGAATCGAAAAATAAATTACAATTTTCGTGCCAAACTAATGGCTCTCGTGAAAAGAATTTTCATTACAAATATAGCAAACTTTTTGTATTTTTGCAACACTTTAAAAATAAAAGTTTATGTCAGGTAAAATTACATTCACCATGATTAAGCCGGATGCAGTTGCAGATGGTCACATTGGTGCTATTTTAGGGAAAATTGCTGAAGCGGGTTTCAAATTCAAAGCGTTAAAATTAACTCAACTTACCGTTGCAGACGCTAAAAAATTCTATGAAGTTCACGCTGAAAGACCTTTTTACGGAGAATTAGTGGAGTTTATGAGTTCGGGACCAATTGTAGCCGCAGTTCTTGAGAAAGACAATGCGGTGGAAGATTTCAGAACATTGATCGGTGCGACTAATCCTGCAGATGCAGCAGAAGGTACCATCAGAAAAATGTTTGCAAGAAGTGTAGGTGAAAATGCAGTTCATGGTTCAGATTCTGATGAGAATGCTTTAATTGAGTCACAATTCCATTTTTCAGGTAGAGAGATTTTCTAATTTTTTAAACCAATAAAAAGTATAATGTCTGGGAGATTCCCGGACATTTTTTTTATCTACATCTCAACATATCCTATATGTTTTTGATAAATACCCAATTCACGGTATGTAGATTTTTTATTGATACGATAGATTTGTCATGCTAAAGCTGGTCATCATGAAAACTTTACTCAGAAAACTTTTAAAACTTTTACACGACAAAATTTTTATCAAACAAAATACAATTTAAACCTTTAAAACTTTTTATTATGAAAACAAGAACACTACTTGTGAAAGCGCTTTTTAGCGCAGTGTTTTCGCTAATGGCTATTGTAACGGCAAAGGCGAACAACGTACAGATTTCCGGAACGGCAGTTACCGGAACCAATATTTCCTTCAACATCAGTTGGGAAAATTCCTGGTATGCAAGTGCAGCACCTGCCAACTGGGATGCTGTTTGGGTATTTGTAAAATATCAGGACTGTAACACTAAACTTTGGATGCACGCAGATCTAAGTACAGTTGCTGCAGATCATACTGCGGGATCACCATTACAGGCAGATCCAGTGACAGATGGAAAAGGTGTTTTCTTAAGAAGAAGTGCCGTTGGCGGCGGAAACATTCCTTCTACGGCGGTTACATTAAAACTCAATATTCCTGCAGGAACCTACAACTACAAAGTTTATGGAATTGAAATGGTGCACGTAAGTGAGGGTAACTTCCAGATAGGAGATAATAGCTCAACTTATAAGTTCAACCCAATTAATATTACATCAAATTCTCAATCCAATGGTTTAACTTCGAATGATCTTGGTGGTTATTCAGTAGATATTCCGCCGGCATTCCCAATGGGTTATAACTCGTTCTATATGATGAAATACGAGATTTCTCAGGAGCAATATGCTGATTTTCTAAATTCGTTAACCTTCACTCAACAAAAAAACAGAGTGGTTACGGATCCTATCAGTGCAGCCGGAAGTTTTGCGATGTATACAGGTTATCAGTACAGAAATGGATTGGCAATTGTAACGCCTGGAAGCAACGGTGCAATTCCTGCAGTCTTTGGGTGCGATGCAACCACCGGAACGCCAAATGCATCAAATGACGGCCAAAATATAGCTATGAATGGTTTGAGTTGGGCGGATCTCGTGTCATATCTTGATTGGGCTGCTTTAAGACCAATGACAGAAATGGAATTTGAAAAGGCTAGCAGAGGCCCATTACCAAGAATTGATCAGGAATATCCTTGGGGAAGCACTCAAATTACAGCGGCAAACAGTGGAGCTTTATCAAATGCAAAACTAAATACTGAAGTGTCTTCTACGACGGTGGACAACGGGATGTGCGTTTATTTAGTTCCATCAAATGCCAGTTCTTATGGTCCGTTAAGAGTAGGAAATTTTGCTAACGGATCATCAGGTCGTTTATCTGCAGGAGCTGGATATTATGGGGCGATGGATTTAGGAGGCAACGTGGCCGAAAGAGTAATTGCCGTAAATGCAGGTGGAGCTTCTTTTGACGGAACTATGGGAGATGGAAATCTTACTTCTACTGGTTTTGCAGATGTTCCGAGTTGGCCGGTTTCTGCAGGAAGTATGACCAAAGGAGGGTCGTATGTAGACGGTGCAACCTATGTAAGAACAAGTGACAGATTGAGTTTATACTCAACCAACGAAGCAAGAACTAACACTAATGGGGGTAGAGGTGTAAGATAGCATCTTTTTAGGTTTTGAAAATTTCAGGTTTTCAAAAAATTAAAAAATATTAATTAATAATTCTAAAAAGATGAAATCAACAATATACCAATCAAGGATCGTTGTATTCATTTTTGCGATATTCAGTTCACTGCTTTCTGCGCAGTACACCGGCGGAATTTCAGATGGTAATTCTGCACAGCAGGTCACTAATCTTTCCTGCGGTTTAGCTCCGGGTCAGTTTGCTTATACTGGCGGAGTTGGTGACGGAAACAGTGCGAACACAAAAATATATACAACTTGCGGCTACGCGCCGGGACAGTACGCTTATATGGGCGGTATTAATGACGGCGCAGCTGTAGATACTAAAATGTACAGCGTCTGTCCTTATCCACCCGGTTATTATGCCTATTTTGGCGGAAGTGGAGACGGCAGCAGTATGAATAAACTTCAAAATTGTGCAATTGTCTTGCCGGTTGCCGATTTTACAGCTACGCCAACGGAAATTTGCTTGAACCAAAACGTGCAGTTTACCGATGCATCCACCAATGCATTAAGTTGGGAATGGACAGTTACTGGAGGAACATTTGTTTCGCCAAGTACGAAGTACAGCCAAAATCCTGTAGTGAAATATGGCACAGCCGGAACTTACGCAGTTACCTTAAAAGTCAGAAATATCGATGGCGACAATGTGATAACGAAAACCGCTTATATTAAAGTGAATGCAACCGCTACCATTTCGTCGACAACTCCGGGCTCCAGATGTGGGTCAGGAAGTGTGACGATCGCTGCAACGCCAAATTCTGGAACAATTAAATGGTACAGCGCAGCAACAGGAGGAACTTTATTGTTCACAGGAAACAGTTTTACCACGCCAAGTATTTCTACAACAACTACGTATTATGCAGAAGCATTCAACGGTTGTACGGCAAGTACAAGAACAGCAGTAACTGCAACTGTAAATCCAGTTCCAACAATTTCTGGAAGTGATGTTGCAAGATGTGGAACAGGAACGGTAACTTTAACAGCCAATCCAAGCGCAGGAACTGTGAAATGGTATGATGCCGCAATTGGAGGTACAGAATTATCCACAGGAACAGCTTATACAACTCCTAATTTAACTACTACAACTTCTTACTATGCAGAAACCACCTCTACAGCAGGTTGTGTCTCAAACAGAATAGAAATAAAAGCAGTTATTAATGAAATTCCTACCATCACTTCCACCACACCTGCAACTCGATGCGGAGCAGGAACAGCAACTATTTCAGCTGTCGCAAGTTCTGGAACTATTAACTGGTACGATTCGTTAACTGGAGGAACATGGTTGGCTGCAGGAAGCAGTTATTCACCAAGTGTTAGTTCAACTACTACTTTCTATGTTGGAACAACAACTGCGGCGGGATGTAGCTCAACAAGAACGGCAGTTACCATTACCGTAAACACAATTCCTACCATTACTTCTACCACACCGGCTTCACGTTGCGGAACTGGAACGGTAACATTGGGAGCTACAGCTTCTGCGGGAACCATCAGTTGGTTTGCAAATGCTACTGGAGGAATTTCGCTAGCAACAGGAACAAGTTTTACCACACCGACCATTTCTTCATCCACAACATACTATGTGGAAACAGATAACGGAATTTGCAACTCAGGTCGAACTGCTGTAACTGCAACGGTTAATAATACTTCAGCTCCTACAGGTAATACAACTCAAAATCTTTGTGGAAACAAAACATTAGCAGACTTAGTAGTATCAGGTAGCAATATTATTTGGTATGATGCAGCAACCAATGGAAATGTATTGCCAAGTACGACTACCGTTGTCTACGGAACGACTTATTACGCCTCACAAACGGTGAACGGCTGTGAAAGTACGGATAGATTGGCTGTGACTGTAATCAACTCGGGATGTCTTTCTACTAACGAAAATATAACATTTAGAGTAAACTTATATCCAAATCCTGTAAGTGAGATTTTGAATATCAAGTATGATAATCCAATTTCGCAAATTGAAATATACAGTATGAACGGACAAAAAGTTTCCACCATAGTTCAGAAATCAAATCATTACAAGGTTGATTTCAGTAAATATCCTTCAGCAGCGTACTTAGTGAAAGTATTCGCAGATGGAAAAGAGGTGAGAACATATAAGGTTATCAGGAAATAATCCCTGAACATCTTAATTCATTAAGCAGATTCAGAAGTGGATCTGCTTTTTTTTATTAAAAAAATAAAAATCACAAAATCAAAAATACCCAATTCAGGGTATATCAAAAATTTTGTACAAAATTATCTTTGAACTAATAAAAAACCTAAAAACTGTATTAATATGAAAATCAAAGCACTACTTGTTGCACTCGCAGTTGGAACTGCCGCACAGGTTTACGCACAGCAAACCGGAATGAATATTCTGGAAAAAGACTACGAAATATCCCGAAAAGCCAAAAAAGGGTATCTCGGTGGAGTGGAAGCTAAAGAAAATGGCAATTTCGACATGGTGTATTTTCTGCCTTCAAGCAGAAGAAAAGTGAAGATTGAAGTGTATAGTTTTGATAAGGACGCCAATCTAAAAAATACCCTGAAAGATGAATGGGATGTGGAAAAGGTTAAGAAAAAATGGAAATGGTTCAACTTTAAGGGTGACGAATATTCTACAACAGCAGCATCGTTAAGTACCAATCTTAGCGGCAAAATGATGTTTAAGAAAAGACTCATCAAAGCCAAATACAATTGGTTAGTTGGTGGATATCTGAAAAGTATAAAAATGCTTGATCGGCAAAAAATTACAAGTGAAAACGGTGAAGAATATCTTTTCAGCGGCGCTTATGAAGTAGAAAGAGACAGCACGATTTTGGCTTTGGCGTATCCTTATACAAAAGGTTCTTCCTACTCGAATTTGGATTTGATTAAAGTGAATAATGAAGGCGTTTCAAAAAAATTGGCTTCGGTTCCAACTTCAAGCCCAATGAAACCTATCTTTTCTAAACCCTTGTTGGATGACAACAGTAGAGATGTAGATAACGATGATTTTCCGCGAGACTGGGTTGTAGTTTTAGCTCCAACAAAAGCCTATGGAAAAAGCAATACAGGAAATCCAAACCAACTTACCTATTTGAGGATTTCCCCAGAAGGAAACTTAAAGGAAAATTTCACGTTTAATTCTCCGGATGCCGGTTACAGAATTTTGAACGCCTATGAAAAAAACGGAACTGTACTACTTTATGGCATGAGTATAAAGAAAGATGGCAAATATGCGGATGAAGTTTTAGGACAAGCCGTATCACCTTCAAGTATGGATGATGAGGAAAAAGCTGCAACATCTTCAGGTGGAGGTATGCTTGGCGGATTGGGAAAAATGGCAGGAATGATTTCTGGCAAAGAAGAATTGGCGCCATCACAGGCAAGTTTAGATAACGCATTAGACGAAAAAAAGTATGATAATTTCGTGATTACCAAAATCCAGAACGGAAATGCGGTCTATGTGAGACCTACCGCAATGCCTGAACTCAACCAAAAAGCAGTTGCAGGATCGGACATGAAAAAGCCTTTGGAGTTTGACGGAAAAAAATTCACAGCCAACAATTTTCAGATCCTAAAAGATGGTTCATTTGTTCTGTGTCTTCAAGATTTCAAACCAAGCAGTGGAGGAATTGGTGGAAATAAACTTTTAGGAGCACTCACAGGAGTTTCTAGATCGGGAAGTAGCTATGACAGAGTTTACAAAGGAATGTACATGCTACATTTTTCACCAGAAGGTAGTTTGGTAAGAAACTATACCGTTCTTCTTGATCAGAAGAATAAAAAGGGATTCTTCAATAATTCTCCAATGACTGCAGATAACTTTCCGGCAACAAGTTATGTGATTGAAAGTAAAGACGGCAAGTCGATAAACTGGATAATGGAAATGGTAAAAGCTATTGACAAAGATACAAGTGTAAGTACATTGTGGGATACTACCACAACTACAACAACCTATTCTCCGTTTTATAGTATTGAGTATGGTAAATTGGATCTATCCACCGGAAAATCTTCCGAATTCAGAACTTTGGGAGATTTGGAAAAGAAAAAGTATTATCTGTACGACAAACATAACCGAATCCAGATTGGTGATTATACCTACTTTTTCAGTGAGACACCAAATGGCGACCGATTACTGATTTCAAGAATGAATGTAAATGATTAAAATGCAAAAACACAAACCGTGAGAATTAATTTCAGAACAAATAATGTTTTCATTATTAGTTTTTAGGAGGTGACCGGGAATTTTCCCGGTCATTTTCATTTCATTTCCCTAAATTTTTTTAAAAAATACCCATTTCAGGGTATTCAATTTTCTTTTATCGATTTTATTTTTACATTATTATTAACCTAAAAACATTTAACAATGAAAAATTTCATTAAAACAATTGCAGCATTGTCGATGATGCTTTTTCTATTCATTTCATGTAATAGAGATGACAGCGAAACTACCCCAAATAATCCTACTACTACGGCAGGATTTACCTGGAAGGAAAATGATCCAAATTCAACCACGATTAAGACTGCAGGTTCATCTGAGGTGCGAACGCAGTACAAATCGATTTTCGCATTTGCAGGAACAACAGCAACATCAGGAACTTTATTTGAAATCAACCTTACCGGAGTTTCACCCGCAACTTATGATTTAGCAGCCTCCGGAAATGCTTTTTACCATTCAGGTTTTGGGAATGGCGGAACCATCACCGGCAAAGTAGTAATTACTAAAAATGACGGTGCAAAAGCAAGCGGCACCTTTGAAGCGTTTACCACGGCGACAGGAAGTGTAACCAAAGTTTATGGTACTTTTACCGACATTCCGGTAAAATAAGCTTTATGAATAACAAACTACTTCTGTAGCGGAAAAGCATGAAGCAGTAATTTTTTTCAATTTTCTTTTCAGTCGGAAGCAATAGTTTTCGGCTGTTTTCATTTATTTAATATTAAAATTATGCAATAAATAATATTTTTAAACTATATTTGTTGCCTATAAAAAATTGAAATGTATAACAAATTAGTGCGGATTGAAGTAATGCGGAATCTGGGGAAAGAAGTGGGCGACTTCATTTCATCGTATTTAACTCCCGTTGAAAAGATTTGGCAACCCACAGATTTTTTACCCGACCCATCAGCAGAAAATTTTAAATATGATGTAGAGGAACTACAAACCTACGCACAAGAAATGGGTTACGATTTATTTGTAACCTTGATTGGTGACTGTATTACCGAAGAAGCACTACCAAGTTATGAATCATGGATTATGGGAATTGATGGAGTAGAACAGGAAAACCGGACGGGTTGGTCACAATGGGTGAGAAGCTGGACAGCAGAAGAAAATCGTCACGGCGATTTATTGAACAAATATCTTTACCTCTGTGGAAGAGTGAATATGCGCGAAATTGAAATCACCACGCAATATTTAATTCAGGATGGTTTCGATTTGGGAACTTCAATGGATCCATACAGAAATTTTGTTTATACCAGTTTTCAGGAGACGGCAACCAATATTTCCCATAGAAGAGTAGGAACTTTGGCAAAACAAACCGGGAATACTAAGTTGGCGAAAATGTGTGGAGTAATCGCAGCTGATGAAGCACGTCATGCAAAAGCCTACAAACATTTTGTAAGCAGAATCTTCGAATTGGATCCATCTGAAATGATGCTCGCTTTCGAAGACATGATGAAGAAAAAAATTGTGATGCCTGCACATTTAATGCGCGAATCTGGGCAAAAAGCCGGTGAGCTTTGGGGACATTTTTCTGACGCGGCACAAAGAGCAATGGTTTACACCGGACAAGACTACATCAATATTTTGAGCGAATTATTAAACGACTGGAAAATAGAACACATTTCCGGACTTAATGAACAGGCACAAAAAGCCCAGGAATATTTAATGAAACTTCCAGGAAGACTGCAGAAAATCACCGACCGAATTGCCACACCAGATTTGCAGTATCAATTCAAATGGGTAAAATCTTAAACCAAATTATATCAAACTATATTTTTTTTGGAGCGGCTGAATTTTTCAACCGCTCTTTAATTTTCCTATCTTTGCAAAATCCAAAAAATAAAACAGGTGAAATCGCCAAGATTGCTAAAAGACAAACTCTGTATGAAGATAGAGGAGATTTCACAGGACTTAAAAAAAACAATAAACAGCTAGATATGAAAAGTAACAAAAAACTCGCTATAGACTTCGACGGAACTGTTGTAGAGGACGCATATCCAGGAATCGGGAAGCCCAAAACATTCGCTTTCGAGACTTTGAAAAAACTTCAGGCCGAAGGTTACCGTTTAATTCTTTGGACCTACCGTCACGGAAAATCCTTGGAAGAAGCCGTAGAATTCTGTAAAAAAAATGGAGTAGAGTTTTATGCGGTCAACTCCAGTTTTGAAGGAGAAGTTTTCGATTCTGCAGAAGCATCTAGAAAAATTGATGCAGACCTGTTCATCGACGACCGAAATCTTGGCGGTTTTCCGGGATGGGGAGAAATCTATAACATCATCACCGACCGAATTGAATTCCGTGTAGAAGGATCCGAAGTTTTAGCCTACTCAAAGATGAAAAAAGAAAAGAAAAAAGGATTATTCTGGTAAGGAAAATCTAACAATTTACTAATGTTAAAGAGATATGCCAAACATTATTCAGCATCATTGTTAAATTGATAAACTGATAATTTTCACATTATTTAATGATAATTTTAAAAACCCTCGACGAACTTCGTCTCATGCGTGAAAGCGCGCAACTTGTCTCAAAAACTTTAGGTTTAATCGCTAAAGAAATAAAACCTGGAGTTACCACCAATCACCTCGATAAAATCGGGGCAGAATTTATTCGTGATCATGAGGGAGAACCTGCATTTTTAGGAATGTACGGTTTCCCAAAAAATCTATGCATCTCACCAAACGCAGAAGTAGTTCACGGGATTCCAAATGACAAACCACTTGTGGAAGGAGATATTCTTTCGGTGGATTGTGGCGTTTATATGAATGGTTTTTACGGCGATCACGCCTATTCCTTTGAAGTTGGCGAAGTTGCTCCAGAAACCAAAAAGTTGCTAAAAGTTACCAAACAATCTTTATACAAAGGAATTGAACAATGTGTTCGCGGAAAACGAGTAGGTGATATTTCCAATGCCATTCAAACCTATTGTGAGAGCCATGGTTACGGCGTTGTTCGCGAATTGGTTGGTCACGGTTTAGGAAGAAAAATGCACGAAGATCCGCAAGTTCCAAACTACGGCAGAAAAGGCAGCGGAAAAGTTTTGAAAGACGGAATTGTTCTCGCCATCGAACCGATGATTAATTTGGGAACGCATGAAGTAATATTCCACAAAGATGGTTGGACAGTCACTTCTAAGGACAATTCACCTTCTGCACATTTTGAACACGATGTCTGTATTATCAACGGAAAACCTGTTTTGCTTTCTACTTTCAGATATATTTATGAGGCGTTGGGAATTGTGAGTGATGAAGAAGCGCCATTTACATTGGATTTTTAATTTGTTTCTATAAATGAAATTGAAAGAAAGGAGCGGCGACGCCGCAAAATGTTGGTAGTATTGATATGGTGTTAAAAGGAGGTGCGAAGCACCGACATGATGGTAATATGATAAATTATGGCTGATTCAAACGCTACATACACACAAATACACATCCAATTTGTTTTCGCTGTGAAATTTCGGGATTCATTAATCAAGGAAGATTGGAAAGAAGAACTTCATAAATATATTACAGGAATAGTACAAAACAACAATCACAAATTATTGGTAATAAATTCAATGCCGGATCATGTTCATATCTTGGTTGGAATGAGACCAAAACAATCTGTATCCGATTTGGTAATGGATATTAAGACCAATTCTTCTAGATTCATTAATGAAAAGAAATTCTTGCCAACAAGATTTGAATGGCAAAAAGGATATGGAGCTTTTTCTTACGGTAAATCGCAAGTTAATGATGTAATCAACTATATTAACAATCAGGAAAAGCATCATCACAAAAAGTCTTTCAAAGAAGAGTATATTGAATTTTTGACAAAATTTGATATTGATTTTAATCAAGAGTATATTTTTAATGATTTAATATAACCAACATTTCGGTGCTTCGCACCTCAATAACCTTCCCTGCAAATCTTCTACCAACATTTCGCGGCTTCGCCGCTTCCCACAAACTCAGATTAATTGAAAAAACTAGCCAAATTCCTTTTAAACAAGATTCCGCGACCGATGCTTATTAACTTAAGCATTTTTCTTCGTCCTTTGATTTACCAGTTTTTTAAAGGGGATAAATTCTACGATCCCATCGACGGAAAATCTTATCGAAAATTTCTGCCTTATGGTTACGGAAAACAGAGAGAAAATGCGCTTTCACCCGGAACTTTAAGTTTGGAAAGACACCGACAAATGTGGCTTTATCTTCAAAATGAAACCGATTTTTTTACCAAAAATTATAAAGTTCTGCACATCGCGCCGGAACAGGAATTTCTCCGAAAGTTCAAGAAAATGAAGAATTTGGATTATACTTCAGCCGATTTATTTTCACCGATTGTTGATGTAAAAGCGGATATTTTAGATTTGCCTTTTGAAAACGGATCTTTCGATGTGATTTTCTGCAACCATGTTTTAGAACATATCGTAGACGACCGAAAAGCGATGAGCGAACTTTTTCGGGTAATGAAAGAAGGAGGGTGGGGAATTTTCCAAGTTCCCATGAAGAATGCTTTGGAAAAAACTTATGAAGATTTTTCCATCAAAGATCCCAAAGAACGACAAAAACATTTCGGGCAATACGACCACGTTCGTTGGTATGGAATGGATTATTTTGAAAGATTAAAAAGTGTTGGTTTTGAAGTAGATGCTAACTTTTATTCAAGAAAATATTCAAGTGAAGAAATCAAGAAATTTGGTTTGATGGAGAATGAAATTTTGCCTCTCGTTTTCAAAAAATAGTTTTCTAATATTATCCGCCATTTTATTTGATTCCATTCGTTTCCACGATTGAATACTTTTAAAATTCCTTACCTTTGCAAAACCCTAATATTTAAAAATTAAACTTTGAATAATCATAAATCAGGTTTCGTAAACATCGTCGGAAAACCCAATGCGGGTAAATCTACACTACTCAATCAATTAATGGGAGAGAAGTTGGCGATTGTTACCCAAAAAGCACAAACCACACGACACCGAATTTTCGGAATTTATAATGAGGACGATTTACAGATCGTTTTCAGCGACACACCCGGAGTTTTGGATCCGAAATACGGATTGCAGGAAAAAATGATGGATTTCGTGAAAGATTCTTTGCAAGATGCCGATGTTTTTCTTTTCATTGTGGACATTACCGACAAATCAGAACCGAATGAATTTTTGGTTGATAAGCTCAATAAAATTCCTGTTCCGGTATTGATTTTAGTGAATAAAATCGATGCATCAAATCAGCAAGACTTGGAAAAAATGATGGAGTTGTGGCACGAAAGAATTCCCAAAGCCGAGATTCTGCCAATTTCTGCACTGAAAGGTTTCAACACCGATGTCATTCTTCCAAAGTTGAAATCTTTACTTCCAGAAAATCCGCCGTATTACGATAAAGACCAGTTTACGGACAAATCTGAAAGGTTTTTTGTGAACGAAACCATTCGCGAGAAAATTCTTTTGAACTACGAAAAAGAAATTCCATATTCTGTGGAAGTCGTGACGGAAATGTTCAAGGAAAAAGAAGGAATCATCTTCATCGATTCCATTATCTACGTAGAAAGAGATACGCAAAAAGGTATTATTATCGGTCATAAAGGTGAAGCCATCAAAAAAGTGGGAACAGAAGCCAGAATTGACTTGGAGAAATTTTTTAACAAAAAAATTCACTTAAATCTCTTCGTAAAAGTGAAAAAAGATTGGCGAAAAAACGAAAGAGATTTAAAAAACTTCGGCTACAGATAACCTAACATTTGTTTGAATTGCGGTTATTAAAGGAATTTTACTATTTTTGACAGAAATTTTAAGGGGATGAATTATTTTACTTCTACCAAAACTAATCCGCATCTTGTGAATATAGGTTTGTTATTGGTACGGGTTTTCGTAGGATTTGCAATGCTTTCTCACGGTTTTCCAAAACTTCAGCAGCTTTTGTCGGGACAGGAAATTCAGTTTTTTGATTTCTTGGGATTAGGACAAAGGTTTTCATTAATTCTCGCTGTTTTTGCAGAATTTGTATGCTCCATCTTTCTAATTTTAGGGCTTTTTACCAGACCGGCAATTTTCTTTTTGCTAATAACAATGGCAGTTGCAGGATTGGTTGTACATGGTTCCGATGAGTTCGCAAAAAGAGAGTTGAGCTTACTTTACTTATCGGTTTTCTTGCTCCTGTTCACATTTGGTCCAGGAAAATATTCTGTTGATGGAATGATCAGCAAACGAAAGGAATCGAAATGGTAACAATGCCATCAACAAAAAACACAATGCTTTCTCTTTTGGGAAAGCATTTTTTTTGAATATCTTTGAGAAAATTAAAGTTTATGAGGATAACAATTGCGGC
>APMI01011765.1_pt1 | contig 14677 bp, 12 predicted proteins | sample 667938 | NCBI WGS metagenome assembly APMI01 (sample SAMN01084076, study PRJNA167559) | wastewater metagenome | biome: Wastewater | place: Denmark: Ejby Moelle, Odense | collected 2011-11-28 | reverse complement strand
CAAAAACTTGGCATCGTGTTTTTTGCGCTGATGATTGGGATCGGCTTGGTGATGAAGCCCACACCCGGCACGCATGCCTTCAAGGGCGCGTTGCACGGCCTGTTCGAAATCAGCATGCACTTGATTGGGCTGTTCATTCGCTTGGCCCCGTATGCGGTGGCCTGCTTCATGTTCAACCTGACCTTCCAGTTGGGCTTTGATGTCATTCGCAGCTTGATCTGGTTTGTTGTGACGGTGCTGCTGGCGTTGGCCATTCACGGCTTTGTGGTGATCCCGCTGTGGGTCAAGCTGATGGGCAACATGTCGCCACGCGTGTTTTTCCGTGAGACGCAAGAAGCCACCCTCACCGCATTTGCCACCGCGTCATCCACCGCCACCTTGCCGGTGACCCTGCGGGTGGCCGAAGACAACCTCAAACTGCCGCGTAAAGTCAGCCGCTTCGTGCTCACCGTGGGCGCGTCTGCCAACCACCATGGCACCGCCTTGTTCGAAGGCATCACCGTGCTGTTCCTGGCCCAGGTCTATGGCCTGCACCTGCCACTGACCCAGCAGTTGATGGTGCTGGTGCTGTGCATCCTCGGCGGTATCGGCACCGCCGGCATCCCATCGGGTTCACTGCCGGTGATTGCGATGATCTGCGGCATCATCGGGATTGATCCTGCCGGCATCGGCATCATCATCGGTGTCAACACCTTCCTCGACATGTGCCGTACCTCACTCAACGTGACCGGTGACTTGGCCACCGCCGTCGTTGTTGCGCATCGCAGCGGCGAAAAGGATCTGGACGATGCCGCAATGGAGAAGCTGGACGAGATTGTGCGCTAAGGCGGGTGGGTTAGCCCGCAAGTAATCATCTAGGCCGCGCGTACATGCGGAATGTCGTGCCGGCTAGCGGCGCGGACTTGGTTTGCCAGCAGGGTTTCCACCGCTACAGTCGCACCGTTCAGCGCGATGAACTCGATTTCGTAGGCTTCACCACCGCGATGCACATGCACCACCACGCCCACGTCTCCCGCAAGCAAACCCGCGGCGGGAAGATCCTGCATCAGTACGACAGACATATGTTCCTGCAGCATGCGAACCTCCTTATGCGGGGTATGCCGTGATCAGACGCGGCGAGAGCAAGGTAGCGGGTTCTAACAGCCAGACGGTTGCAACATTTGCGGGTGGCTGCCGCCCGTCCGGGCTTATCAGCGATCCATTTACAACGTAGCGCGTGCCGTAAGGAGACGCAACTTTCGAGCTCACGGGGTTATTTGTTGCTTGATGTCGCAGCGCATCGGCCAGTACATCCCAACGCTCCGGGTGAAAGCCCAGCCGTCGAAAGAATCTGGCCTTACCTTTGCCATTTTCGTCGCTCAACAGGTAATCGACGATTTTTGCCCGATCGATGCGCAACCGATCTGGGTCAGGTAAATAGACGACATGTGCATGCAGCTCCATGCTGGTAGCGTGCGGCGCGCGCAGTGCTCTGCGCGATCAGTGATTCACTTACATTTGTGTAGGTGCTTGCCGCTTAGTCGTTTAGCCCGCAACCAGCGGGCGAGCGATACTTGGAAATGCCTTAAGTAATTTGCCGTCCATCGTCACCAGCTGCGTGCCCAGTGTGTGTGCCAGCGCGATGAACTCGCAGTCGTAGGCGGAGCAATCACTGCTGCGTACGAGTTCCAACACATGACGGGAGTCGGGCATGTGTTCTGCGCCATCAAGCAAGGATTCGGCCTCGCCTTGGATCGCGCTTGCTTGCGCAAAATCCAGCGCGCCACGCCGCAGATAGCCCGCCAAAATAGTGCGAAATTCGCTGCGCCAAAGGATGGGCGCCTGCCAATCCGGGTCGGCCTCCAGTAATTGCTCGGCCGCGGCGGTGAACTCCCCCGGCAAGTACAGATACGCCAGCACATTGGAGTCCACCACGATCACTTGCGACCCTCGCGCTTCAGGGTGTCGATGGCATGCGCGTGAAATGCCTCTGCGCGCAAGCCAGTGCGTAGCGCACGCGCACGCGCCAAGCGTTCGCCAGGTGCAATACTGGCAGGTGCCAACACGGTTTCCAAGCAGACAATCGCCTCGCTATTCAAACTGCGCCGGTGCAGGGCGGCTGCGCTTTTGAGCTTGGCGTACACCGCATCTGGGATGTTTTTCAGGGTCAGGGTTGTGGGCATGTGCGCGCCTCCACTGCATTGCAACCAAAATACAACCATTTTGGTTGCATTTGCAATTCGTAGTGATGTGCAGGCAGTGGCGGCGCTGGTCATGGGGACAGCTTGGCGCGCGCCAATTCTTCGCACAGTCAGCCATTGCCGTAACGGAGGGTAGGGAAAGCGTGCTCCGAGAAGCGCGAGAGGCGCAGTGTTAATCCACTGGCTTGATCAACTCCAACAATGCCGCCCGGCGCTGCGCGGACAAAACACGAAAGCGCATCAGTAGAGCGCGCTCTTTTTCGTCGCGGGCGGTGGGCGATGTGTCATCGCTTGGTCGCGCCGCACACTCTGGCGAAGCATCGGCAGGCTGCACGCCGCAGACCAGTTCGTCCAGCGAACGTCGAAGTTGACGACGAAGTTCTGGCAGTAAGCGGAAGCTGGGGGTTTCGCGGCCATTTTCCCAAGCGGACACCGATGATTTTGTGATGCCGAGCTCGAACCCCAGCTCTTCTTGGGTCATTCCGGCAGCTACGCGCGCCTCGCGCAAGCGATCACCGAAATGTTTCATCCGTTGGCTCCGGCATAGGGGCTTTGCCGGTATGGACATTCCTAACTTATGTCGTGCGGATATGGCTCGACATTTGAGTTCGGAAATACAATACTTGGGATGGAGTGCCCTGCAGGGATTGAAGCAGCTGGGGCACAGGGATTAGTGGCGCAGCAGGATTCACTTGAGGGGTTGGCATGCAGGGGAAGTCGGAAGACCTCCGATGGGACTTGGAGGGCGAATCGTGGCGACAGGAAGATGACGTCTTCATCCTGGAGTCGCGAGGTGGCGTCCAACTTTCAGAGCATTTGACCGATTGGGACTATCTTGCCGGCGCGCACCGGCGGCTAGATGGTGCCGGATGGTTGCCCCGCCAGTTCCAATATTCCCCGACCGACGGGATGTCTTTGCCCCGGGTGGCCACACAATCCATGTATTGGCTGCCACCCTGTGCCAGCAATGCGGGGAATCGGGTTTGCGATGGCGAGACCGACAGACGCCTGATTGAACTGCTTGCGCGGCTCGATACGCATTGGCAAACCTCGGGTCGGTCGATGCAGCAGAGTGCCGAGCAAATCAAACCGCCGCTCAGCAGTGGGCTGTCGTTTTTCTGTGCTGATATTGGTGGTTATCGCGACGCGTTGTTTGCGTTGAGTCGTAGTGGGGCCTTGTGGCTCTGGCAGCGGGGCAGTCGGCAATGGCTACCGTTTCGTCCCGAAGGCGCTTTGTTGTCTTCGCATGCGTTCGAGCATTGGGCTTTTTCAGCGGTGATCCTCCCCGGAAGGCGGGGCAGCGATCTGGTGTTGGCCGATGATGGCGGGGCCGGATACCTGTGCTTCGACCCTGTGCGATTGACCTACAGCTTGGACCGGCATCCCGGCAAGGCGTTGGGTGCGCCCGGCAAATTGGGCGACGCGGTCTTGGTGCCGTTGCTGCATGACGGTCGGTTGCAACTGGCGGTTCGTCGGCCAGATTCCCGGTGGCAAACTGTCGAGGTCGAAATCGAAACGGTGGAAGCCAAACGACATTGGCTGTTGGCCGCGCCCGTTGTCACCGTCAATGGGCAAGGGTTGCTCTGGATTGGCGAACACGGCTGGTTGCTGGCGCAGGCGCTTGGGAATGAATTCGAGGCGCGCTGGAATACGTGGCCGGCCGATCGCGCTGCACGCCCAATCCTAGGTCCGCCTTTCCGTGACGGAGAGGGCGATTGGCAGTTGGCCTTCGGCGACGGAAAATGGCGCTACATGCTGTTGGGTGCCACGTTGCCCACCGAGCATGTGGCGCCTCGGGCGGCAGTCAGTACTGGCCGCAATGGGTTCCAGCTGAATATTTCCGTGCGTCCTCCCTGGAAGGATTTTGATCACGATCTGCATCGCCTAGAATATGTGCGGCATTCGTTCCTAGAGTCTAAGGCGGCCACGAATCGCGACGGTGTCGGTGCGATGCTTGAATTGCGCGTGAAGCACAGGGGGACATTGACGTCTTTCTATGAAAGCAGTGCGCGCGTCTTTGCGGAATATGGGTTCACTTTGCCCATGGTGGGCGGCGATGTTTGGCATTGCTATCAGTTGAATGTCGCCAAACCGTGGCTGGCGCAATGGTTCGTCCATGACGAGGCACTTTGGCTGTGGATCGATGAGCCGGGAAGGCTGCTGCGTTGGAGTGTGGCATGAGCAGGTGCTTGTCACGGGCCTGGCTCCTAGGCGCGTTGCTGGCGATGTCGGCGCTTACCGTCGCTTGTGCGGGAACGCCGGTGCGGCAGGTTGTGCTTGTGCAGAACTCGGGCTGGATGGAGCCCTTCTACGCGGACAAGGCGTCCCCGCTCAAGCCATTGGTGGCGAATCTGGCAAGCGTCGTGGCTGGGCGTGATGAAGTTGTGGTCGGATTGTTTAATCAGGCCGACGCAGCGCATCCGTCGCCGGAGTGGATCTACCGTGGGCTGGGTGGCGGTGCCGGCTTGGGACAGGCATTGGCTGGGGCTGGCTTGGCACGCAAGCAATCCGGCGCATATGCCGATACCGATTTTAAGGAGGCCTTGCTGGGGGCAATTAAACAGGGGCTTGGAAACCAATCCGGAATCGTCTGGATCGTCACCAACAACAAGAACAGTCCAAACAACAGCGATGCAGTTGTTGCCCGCAACCGCGAGTTCTACGAGTTGCTGCATGGCGAAGGAGTGATTCCCAGAGTCGCAGCGTTTCCGTTCAAATCGCCTGTGCAGGGAGAGTACTATCGCGCCAACGGTCTGATGATCTATGCGATCGCCTATGGGCAACCGGCCGATGCCGCGTTACAGAGTTTGCTTGAAGTTCCTGCATTGAAACAAGTGTTGCCGGAAGGCCATGTTCGCCTGAAGCCGCTGACCGTGGCTGCGGTGCGATTCATCCCGACCGGGGCCGCAGGGTCGCCTGGTACCGAGGTGGGCCTTGCGCAGGATCGTTCGACCTTAGTGCTGTCTTTCAATGCGGACAACCACATGCGGGTTGCTCAGGTGCGGGGACGCTTCGAGAACTTGTTCAATCCCTACAGGATACGCAGAGCCAAGGTTTCGCTGGTCGCGCCTCCGGCGATTGGTCTGCGCGGCACTGTTTCCACGGATACCTTGCAGGCGCTGGGTCCGGGCCAGCAAAGCGATGAGTTGACTCTTTCGTTGGGGCTACCGCCGCTGCCGTCGCAGTGGTCGCGTGAGGTATTGCTGCGCAGTGGCTACGAACGGCGTGGAGCCATCGACGTGCGCCTGGACGATCAGCAACTGGAACTATCATCGGCATTTGCCGCACGCATGGCAGAACTTTTTCCAGGCGATCCGCTTCCGGATGTGTTTCTGCCACCGGTCAAGGCCGGAACTTCGATCACACGCGTGCCGTTGTTGTTGCGGGTGACATATCCAGTGTGGCCTGCGGTAGTGGTGTATGGCGGTGGACTTATTCTGCTGATTGGCTTGCTGCTTGGGGCCGCTCTGCTGGGTGGTGCACGCAACGTCACCGTGCTGGTAGATGGCCAATCAAGACAGTACCGCCTGAAGCCGCTGGCAAGCATGCAAGTAATGGATGGGCGGGATGGGCACGTCGCCACTATCAAACGCGGTCTGATTGGCGCACGGGTCGTCTGGACAAGCCCGGGCGTTCCTATTCGCCTCAAATAGAGCACATATATACAAAGGACGCTATACCAATGACTCAAGAAAGCGCACTACCTGCTCCTACTGATACGCAGCAAACCCCTGCGAGTGATTCTGCCCAGCATGCTCCTGCCAAGCCCACCGACAACACACAGCCTAGCGTGACATTCACCGGCGACTGGGATGTCACGGTCGGCGAGCAGACCAATGGTCGCGATGCGCTGATCGGTGGCGTCGTGCTGCTGGTGCTCGCCGTCGTGTTCTTCATCGTCAAGAACGCCTACGCGAACTGGCGCGTCAGGGAGCGGGTCGCGCCGAGCCGCGCGAATGCATCCGGCTGGTTCCTGTTCCTGGGGTTGATGGCGGTGGCAACCATCGCGGTACTCGGTTTCGTCAATTCCGGGCGCTTCCTTGCGCCGATCTACCTGGTGCCGCTGGGCGGCTTGGCAGGCGTGTCCCTGATCGCCTGGCTGGCCACGTTCTCGGCCAAGCGCTGAACCAAGGAGTCCCATCGTGAGCCAGTCTCCAGACGCCGGCACTGCCGGCACCGCCAAGCCGGCGCAGGTTGCCGAGAAAATCCGCCCGACGCTCTACATCGCGCTGGGCGGCACCGGCATGAAAGTCCACATCCGGCTGCGTCGCCGCATCCTCAACACGATCTGGGGCGGCAACATGCGGGTGGAGAACATCTCCGACTTCCCGGTGGCCCAGTTCATTAATTTCGACCTGGACGCCGGTGAAGTGACCCAGGACGGAAAGTCGGTGAAGACCGACGTCCTAGCGGAGCAGGTGGCATTCACATCGGAAGAGAAAATCATCGAGCGGTTGGATCTGGGCAAGTACACCCAGTCCCAGGACGAGTTGCGGCGTCACCGGGAAGTGGCCGAGTGGTTCCCGCTCACGCCCGACCGGATCGCGGCCCTCAAGATCGATCCAAGCAAGGGCGCGGGCCAGATCCGCGCTCTGTCGCGACTGTACTTCTTCGACAAGTACCCGATGATCCGCGACAAGTTGCGCGACAAGGTGGAAGCGCTGCTCAGCAACATCGGCGGACGCGCCGAGCGGCTCAAGAAACTGGGGCTGGAGATCGAGCCGGGCAAGCTGCGCGTGGTGATCATCGGCTCCGCCGCCGGCGGCACCGGCTCCGGTTCGTTCCTGGACATGGGCTACCTGGCCAAGGCGATCCTTCGCGAGAAGAACGTCGACGGCAAGGTGGACCTGTTCCTGGTGCTGCCGGGCGGATTCGTCAGCACCACCAACCCGGATCGCATCCAGGCCAATGGCTATGCCGCGCTGATGGAGCTGGAAACGGCGATGCGCGGCAACCGTCTGGTCCGGCACTGGGATGCGTCCGACAACCTGACCATCGACAATCGGCCCTTCGACGATGCCTACATCGTCGACAACACCAATGTGGCGATGGCCAAGACCAGCGAGCAGGAAGACATCTACGAGATGTTGTCCGACATGCTGTTCACCGACTTCGCTTCGCAGGATTTTGCCAACCGCAAGCGCTCGATCGCGGTCAACCAGAACCAGCACAAGATCCGCACGTACGCGGTACCGTTGCCGCAGGATTATGGCGACGATACCGAGATGCGCTTTCCCGCCATCTACTCCGGCGTGGGTCAGGCGGTGCTGGACACCCAGGTCGACCAGCGCCAGAACGTGCGCATCAACCGCCAGGTGCAGTCGATGCTGAAGGCGTTCTTCGGCATAGCCGGTGCGCAGGCGGGCGGCAACCGTCCGACCGACAAGGAGCGCGATGATTTCATGCGCGAACAGTTGGCGGTGGCGTCGCGCCCCTTCACCGACATCCCGCAGTTTCTGTCGAAGGGTGACCTGTCCACCGTCAATGGCGAATTCTTCCACTACCAAGTCGCCGACGATCTGCTCAAGACTGCGGGTGACGCCAGCATTGGTGCGCAGATCGAGCAGAAGGTGGAGACTGCCTTCCAGCAACTCGCCAACGGCAGCGCGGATCGCAGGCAGTGGCCGGAGCATGTGCAGAACATCATCAAGCAGCTCGAGCGTGACACCCAGGGCAACCGGGTCGACAGCGCCGAACGCAACCACCAGGTACGCATCGGCGAAAGTCGCCAGCAGGCGTACTACAGGATCATCGATCCAGCGGCTCTGCCGGCGCAGATATTCCGTCGCCTCGATGACGATCAGCGCGGTGGTCTGGACTACAGCCTGGCTCTGGTCGAGATGATCAAGGATCGGCTGGAGAATGAGGCCACCGGCATCGTGCCGGCGCTGGAACGCAACGCCAAGCGCTTCATGGAGATCCATGAGCGCTTGCGCAACGCGGAACTGGCGCGGGAGTTCGGTCGCCTGCAGGAAACCACCGGCGGTGGTTTTGCAGCCCGCCTCAGCGGCAAGGAGAAACAGGCCGAAACCGTGCTTTCGCAGATCAAGGACACCATCCGCGACAGCTTCCTGTTCTATGTCCGGGCGGTTGCATCGCGCGAGGCGGCGCAGCTTCTGCGCCAGGTTTCCGAGTGGCTAGGTCAGAAGGTATCTGCAGACGACAACGGCGAACCGGTCTGGAGCGGATTCGTCGGGGATCTGCAGAATGGACGTCGGGCGGTGGAAAACCTGCTGCAGCGGGTGGACCTGGATATCGTCAAGATCGAGGCGGCCATCGCCGAGAAGCATGCGACGCTGATTGCGCTCCGGGCACTGCAGGATGAAGAGGTCGCCGCCATCGATCCGCTCGAATTCCGGCAATGGGCCAAGGAGGCCTTCAGCGATTTCGGTGGTTCGCAGGTGCTGTTCCAGAAATTGCTGAGCGACGAGGGTGCCGACGAATTGCTGGCGACACTGCGCAACAAGGCGGTCGCCCAGCTGCCGCAGGTGGATCTGCAATTACGACGGGATCCGCTCCTGCGGGCGCTGACTGACATGTCGCCCGAACAGCTGCGCGAGACCTTCCGCCTGCTGATGCAGCGTGCCATGCCATGGGTGCCGCTGAACCTCAATGGCGGCTTCGGCATCTCCAAGGATCGCTACACCTGCCTGATCGGGGTCAAGGATTCGGCGCGATTCCGCCGCGACTACGGTCCGATGCTCGAACAGGCGCTGCCGCAGGGCACCGGCATGACTGCGGGGCAGATCTCGTTCGTCGAATCTGGCATTCCTGGCAAGCTGATCTGCTTCACCGAGCTGTCCGGGTTTCCGGCACCGGCACTGACGCCGTTGCCCACCTATCAGGCGGCCTATCGCAAGGAGGCGACGCAGATCCCGCTGCACACCCACAAGCGGGTCAGCCAGTTCGTGCAGCCGATGCAGTTCACCCAGGAGCAATACCGCCAGTTTGCCGAGGACTTCCGCCTGTATCTGCATGCGGTCGCGCTGGGCGTGCTCAAGCGCCGCAAGGACGGCAAGTACGAGATCACGCTGGAAGGTGACAGTTTCAGCATCGGCGATGAATTCTCGGTACGGCAGAGCGGTTTGGACGCAAACGACCGCAGCAACCTCGAGCAGCAGGTACGCATCCGGGCGGCGGATTTGCGCGATCCCGTGCAGCTTGCCGTGCTGGCGGGGCTGTTCAGCAAAATTGCCAGCGACGCCTACAAGCCGCGCAAGGAAGAAGACGAGCTGGGCCGTGAGACCTCGAAGAAGCGCTTCCCGCACAAGCTCGCCGAAATGCTGTCGCAGGAGTACAGGGGCAAGTTCGAGCAGGCCGCCGGCGCCGACATGGAAGCGGCAGAACAGCGCGCGAAAGCGTTGTTAGGTGCCTGGACGACCGCAATCGAAGGCTCGTCCGCCGACGTCTATGCGGACGAGGTCGCAGATGGACGTGGCGACAAGCGCCAGGTCAACGAAGCCTTCTATCGCCTGGTCGGCGCACAGGCGTCGCTCGCGCCGACTCCCGGTGCCGGAATGGGTTCGATTGCGCCGCCGCCGCCGGGAATGGCGATGCCGCCCCCCGCATTGCCAGCGCACCAGTACTTCGTGGCCCACAACGGGCAATCGCTGGGGCCGTACGGTGCCCAGCAGCTCCAGCAGTTCCTGGCGGGCGGCAACATCACCCGCGACAGCATGCTGTGGCGCGAAGGACTGACAGGGTGGATGCCGGCACACCAGATGGTGGAACTGGCGCAAGTGTTCACCGCGCAAGCGCCGCCACTGCCGGGCGCACCGCCGCCGCCCCCCGTCTTCTAAATCACCGCGATCGCATGCTCAACTCGCCTTCTCCGTCCCTGATCTGCAGCAGCGTCGACTGCAAGCGTCCGTTCGCGGGTCCAGTCGCTTTCTGCCCGTTCTGCGGCCACAAGCAGGTGGTTGTTGTGGATGTTGTGGTTAAGACTGTGAGCAAAAAAATAGTGTCGCAGCCCGCTCCTGCTGTCATAACGCCCCCCATCCCACCAGCGCCGCCGCAAGTGCCCACCGCCGCGGCCGTTCCCCCATCACTGTCTACTCCACCTGAGCCCTTTCGACGCACTGCGCGCGCTCGCCCCACACCGCCATCACCTCCGTCCGCACAGCCAGCTGCCACACAGTTGCCAGCCGGCGTGGCGGGATGGTCATGGGGTGCGTTCCTGTTAAACGTGATATGGGCCATCGGCAACAGAACCTGGATTGGTCTCCTAGCGCTGATTCCGTACGTCGGTTTCATCATGGCAATCATTCTTGGCATCAAGGGCCGCGAGTGGGCTTGGAAGAATAATCAGTGGAACGGAGTCGATCATTTCAACCGCGTTCAACGGAAATGGTCGCTATGGGGTGCGTGGATATACATCATCTTAATTGCGCTGGCCGTTGGATTGCCTGCATATGAGGGTTATCAGAAACGCGCTGCGAATAATGTCGATTCCCAAATAGCTAGCAAACAACCGACGCCCGTTGCGGCGCAAGTACCCGAAACCGATGCTGCTGATGCATCCGCGCAACTTCAGCGCGCAGATGCGGCCTTCAATAATGGCGATTTCGCCACTGCTTTGACGGAGCTGCGGCCACTCGCCAATCAAGGAGATGTCGCCGCACAAAACCGCCTTGGCTTTATGTACTCAAACGGCAAAGGCGTGACACAGGACGATACCCAAGCCGTAAGTTGGTACCGCAAAGCCGCCGATCAAGGCGATGCTTCTGCGCAAATCAATCTTGGTTCGATGTACCAAAATGGCAAAGGCGTCCAGCAGGACGAAACACAGGCTGCGATCTGGTACCGCAAGGCTGCCGATCAGGGAGATGCCGGTGGGCAAAACAAGCTCGGCTTGATGTTTGCCATGGGCAAAGGCGTGTCGCAGGACGATACACAAGCCGTAAGCTGGTTTCGCAGGGCTGCCGAACAGGGCGTTGTCGACGCGCAATACAATCTAGGTTGGATGTACCACACTGGCAGGGGCGTGCCACAGGACGACAAACAAGCAGAAGGCTGGCTGAAAAAAGCCGCTGATCAAGGTCAAGTACCCGCGAAAAACCTTCTCGACGAGATCGCAAGCAACGCAGCAAACAACACAGCAAACAACACAGCAAACAACACAGCAAACAACACCGAGAATGGCGAGACTACAAATTCTGCCGATGCATCCGCACAACTCCAGCGCGGCACGTATGCGTACCGAAATGGTGATTTCACCACTGCCTTGGCAGAGTGGCGGCCACTCGCCGAACAAGGCAATGCCACCGCGCAAAGCAATCTTGGTGTGATGTATCGTGATGGCCGTGGTGTGCCGCATAACGATGTGCAGGCCCGGTTTTGGTTGCGCAAGGCCGCAGATCAAGGTCACGCCTATGCAAGACAACTTCTAGATCAGATCGGGGGCAGCGTTGGGGACACCACCACCGATACACGCTCCCAGCGTGACGGCAGTACGCTGATGCAGCAATGCATCATCAATTCGCGCACCTTGACCACGCAGGCTGGCAGTCGGGTAGCGTTGAGCGAAAGTGAAGCCACCCGATACTGCAACTGTGTCCAGCAGCAAAGCGGAACACTGGCAAGTGGCATTCCGGCACCGGTGGGCAACCGCTGCCTCAATCAACTGTGAGGAACAGACATGTTTAGGAAGTTGGTAGCTTGTCTGCTGCTGTTAGTGCTTGCGCCGCCGGCCCTTGCCATCGAGTGCCTCACGTCGGCACAGGATCAACAGCCAATCCTGGTTGTTGGTTCGGTGAATAACACAATCAGGAATTTCGACGCCGACAAATTCAGCGATTCGCTGCGCGAGCGGCTTGGATCGAGTTTTCGTGTGCTGCTGTCTGATCAATACCAATATGCAGTGCAACGAGGGCAGATCGACCGTTGCACTCCGCAATTTCTAGCGAACATTCAGCTGGATGCCGAAACAGGCAATGTCGTCGTAAATGGAGACAGGTTGCAAGATAATTTCTCTGGGTTTGTGCAGGTATTGAGGTTGCCGGAAAAAATCACTCAGGATCGGTTTCGCCTGAAGCCGAAGCGGTTATCGTTCGGTAACTTACTCTTTGGAGGCACGCAAAAAGCGCTGGACAAACTGATGGACAGCTTGGTGAATGACGCGGCTGAGGCCTTTCAGAGTCGTCGTGACGATTGGGTGCGTGCCAGTACGCCTGGATTCAATCCGACCGGTTCGCCACCTTCCCAAGTTGAGACGCGCCGGCCGGACGCAGCGGCAACACCCGCAGTTAGTGACGGCTACGTCCGTATCGAATTCATCGGGCGCGATCCGCCGCCATCATTTACCTTCCGTGCAGCCAGCAGCGACAGCAATCGCGTGAACGGTGCAAGCGCCGGCATTCGCTTCACTGGCGTCAACCTGCCCTGTAACACTTATCACCTGTATGTGGACAACCCTCCGGGCGCGGGCGGTGGCGTGGCGCGTGAAACCGATTTGTGCGTAGCAAATGGCTTCATGGTGTTGCCCAGCGAGGTTTACACATTACGAAACCGCGGTGGGGCCGATCTGGTGTCGAGGAATGTGCGGGTTAACTGACACGCAGCTCAGTTTATTTGCTGGACGGATTCAACGCTGTAATGCAACTACACCCGTAGACACGCAGCTTAGGTGGGGCGATCTAGCGCATCAGCTTGGGTAATGTCGCCGCGTTACTCAATGCGACTGATTTTTGCGATGGCATCCAGAATGTGTCTGGCATAGACCTGCCATGGCTTGCTCACAACTCCACCGCTTCACGCAGTACCGCATCGCGTATGTGGCGGTTGAGTTCGTGCTCAGGGATCAAATCCACGGGGCGTTGCAGTAGGGTGGATAGGCAATCGGTTAGCGGGATGCGTTGGGAAAATAGGTCATATCCGGGTGGGAAATCCACCAAGAAATCGATATCGCTATCAGGCCTGTCTTCATTTCGCGCAGTAGAACCAAACACGCGGATGCGCCTAGCCCCAAACTGATGGGCCAGTGAATTGATTTCCATTTTTCGTGCGCGTAGTTCAGCAAGTGACATGGCGTTGCCCGGTGATGACCAGTTGATCGCGTCACTGGCCATCCTAGCTGGGATGGTGCCGTTGGTGAAACAGACATCTTCGGGCGCACCCCCGCCCCGCCCGGACATGGGACAATAGGCGTTCCCTCCGCTTTGCCCTGATGCCATGACTGCGCCCAGCCGCCGCGAACTTGCCAACGCCATCCGTTTCCTTGCCATCGACGCCGTGCAGGCAGCCAATTCCGGGCATCCGGGCATGCCGATGGGTATGGCCGATATCGCCGAAGTGCTGTGGAATGACTATCTGAAGTGCAACCCGGGCAATCCGCATTGGGCCGACCGCGACCGTTTTGTGCTGTCCAATGGGCACGGTTCGATGTTGCAGTACGCGCTGCTGCACCTGACCGGGTATGACGTCTCCATCGACGATCTGAAGGCGTTCCGCCAACTGGGCAGCAAGACCGCCGGGCACCCGGAAAACCACGTCTGCCCGGGGGTGGAAACCACCACCGGCCCGTTGGGGCAGGGTATTGCCAATGCGGTGGGCTTCGCCTTGGGCGAAAAATTATTGGCCCAGCATTTCAACCGCGATGGCCACACCCTTGTCGATCACCGCACCTGGGCGTTCCTGGGCGATGGCTGCCTGATGGAAGGCATCAGCCACGAGGCGGCGTCGCTGGCTGGCACCTGGGGGCTGCACAAGCTGATCGCATTCTGGGATGACAACAAAATCAGTATTGATGGCGTCACCGATGGCTGGTTCACCGATGATACGCCCAAGCGGTTTGAAGCCTATGGCTGGAACGTGATCCGCGGCGTGGACGGGCACGATGCGCATGAAATCAAAACCGCAATCGAGACTGCGCTGAAATCCACCGACAAGCCCACCCTGATTTGCTGCCGCACCACCATTGGCTTTGGTTCGCCCGCCAAAGCGGGCAAGGAATCCAGCCACGGCGCGCCGCTGGGCAAGGATGAAGTGGCCGCTACCCGCGCCGCCTTGGGCTGGAAGTACGGCGAGTTTGAAATTCCGCAAGACATCTATGCAGGATGGCGCAGTGCTGGCCGCGCCGAAAATGAAGCCGCCTGGAATGCACGCTTTGCGGCCTACAAGGCCGCGCACCCGGACGCCGCCGCCGAGTTCGAGCGCCGTCTGTCCGGCGCGCTGCCGGCCGGCTTTGATGCCGCGGCCGACGCCTTCATCGCCAAGCTGCAGCAAGACGGCCCCAGCATTGCCAGCCGCAAAGCCTCGCAAAACGCGATTGAGGCTTTCGCGCCGCTGCTGCCGGAATTGGTGGGCGGCTCGGCGGACCTTGCGCATTCCAATTTGACCCTGTGGAAGGGCAGCAAGTCGGTGACCTCCAGCGATGCCAATGCCAACTACATCCATTCGGGGGTACGCGAATTCGGCATGACCGCGATCAGCAACGGACTGGCGCTGCACGGCGGCTTCATCCCGTATGACGCGACCTTTCTGGTGTTCTCGGACTACGC
>APMI01016089.1_pt1 | contig 14678 bp, 10 predicted proteins | sample 667938 | NCBI WGS metagenome assembly APMI01 (sample SAMN01084076, study PRJNA167559) | wastewater metagenome | biome: Wastewater | place: Denmark: Ejby Moelle, Odense | collected 2011-11-28 | reverse complement strand
AATGCATTATCAGGTCCCATTTTTTAATTTTGAGATTCAAACTATTTTATTATATAGTTATTAAAAAATATTTCTTTTGTCATTTTTATTAACTCAATCTAAGCACTTGCTGGAATTTATCGAGCAGGGAAGCACAATAGTTTACGAGTTATTAAGAATATACTATTACAATTTTGCAGTTCATTCTAGTAATAAATTTTGCTGTTATTTAACATATTTAGTAATAGTATTTTCTTATGATTTTATATCCATTTGTATAAATATGCAGTACAAGGTAAGCCAATTCTAGCCAGCCATGCAATAGTTTTATGATCAAATGCCAACCTTTTCTCAAGATACTTGAGATAGCAATCTTTAATCATGGGCTGATCAGTAATATTAAATATTTAGATTGGAAAAAGGGAACTGACAGGCATTTAAATGAGTGAATTGTTACTATCATCATCATTATTTGATGAAGAAACGCTTAAATTAGCGAATAAAGCATCGACTCTAAAATATATAGTAAATATTATACGTTATTACATATTGTTGCTGCAGCTATTGCTTCGATTTGCGAGGTAAGTGCCAAGTATTGTAGTGTTATGCCAGGCCATACGTGCATAATTGTAGAGATAGTTGGCTTATTGACTGACCAAATGAAGGTTTAGACTTACTGTTTATAGTGGATTCAGTATTAGAAGAAGAATTAGAAGGCAATTTTGTCAATATACCATACACTTATTACAAATATTTGATTAATTACTAATGAGATGTTTAAGATTTAACTGAAAATGGATTGAATTTGTGTGACAGTGCAGATTATGTAATTGATGTCCATTTTTGTATATATCCTGATGTATTTTGTATACTATTATGAGAATGAGATTGCTAAATAAGTTTTTTTCTCAGATCGAATAAATCTTTACATTGATGTCTTGAGCTTAACAAAAGCAGAGTATTTAATTAATGCACATTTTTAATAGTATTTTTATTTGTCTCACGGATAAGTTAATGAAGAAGTTGAAGATAAGGAAGACCCAACAGATACCTAGTTCGTAGGAAATCTTTTTTGGTAACGAGTCTATTCAAGCCGGCAGACATCCCAAAACAATCAAATTTATATCATAATTAAATAAGTATAGTATATGATACAAATTAGGATAAGGGTAAAATATTATAGATTTATCCATCAGTTGCCATCAATGTTTGATTTAAAATTTGCAACTAGCACTAATAGCACTAATCATAATCTCAATTTATTATTTTCGCCTAGCTTACACTTCATCTAAATTTCTCTTAAGTACCAATATTTTCTTCTTCAATTTATTGACCTGCTATATGGCTTCCTTGCTCATTCCTTTGCCTCCTTATGAGTGCATGATCACGATCTTCTATTTTAGCTTTAAATTTTATTGCGCTAATTATTGTATTTTAGAGAGCTGATTCAAAATGCACTATAGTCGGTTTTTGGGAGTCATGTATTATAGAGATTCGATGTCGTCGTTTATTTTTAATATTTATTGTACGACTCTTACGTATTATGATCGTAGAGCAATACATAACTCACCTGCGCATCTGTTTTCGAGGTCACCAAATAAAGCTTCGAAATATTTTACTTGCTAATTAGTTCCTTACATTAGCTGATGAATATCACCCAACTAATCGACAAGCTTACTACTTTTTCGCGCTGAGTAACTGAGATCATCGTGCTTGCCTGAACTGGTTATATTTTTTGATTTCTTTACTGACTCAAAATGATTTGCTCTTTTCTCAAGCTAGAATATTTATTTCTCCCTTTGTTCTTTCTCAGTTAGTACATCCATCATATTCTTCTGCTGTTCTGTAAGCCTTTCGTTCAATGTTTTAATTTTCTCTTTTAAATTTGCAATGACTTTCTTATTTGTAGACTCTGATTAGTCTTTGTTGATAGTGAGTAATTAATTTTTACTTGCCAGTTGTTCATTTAAATTAGTCAATTCACTCTTTTACGTTTCAATATCGCTAATTTTTGATTTTAATTTTGTGATTTCGTTATTAAGCTCAGTTGCCTTCACATGAGATTTTAGTTTGATATCAGTTAACTCGGCATTTAATTTAGCGATTTAATCGTCTTTTTATTAAAAAAGAACATCAGCTTCAGAATATGCTTATATTCTTTTCTTAAGATGAGTCATTTCTGTTTACTTCTCTTGCAAGACTAGCTTTACTGTGCGCAGTTAATCTTTAGTTTCATTTAATTTGCTATTTATTTTCGCTATTTATTGATCTTTCAATGTGATTGTATGTTCTAAATCGTATATTTTCTCAAGCAGAATTGGATCATTACTGGGACTAGGAATTGAAGTTCTACTGTTATTTTTACGTATTGGTGGTTCGTTCTCAGTCTTACTATAATGCATTTACAAATGATTTTCGATGTATTATTTAATTTACACCTGATATTTTTCGTCCATTTTAGTGATCAGTTACAGCACTGTCTTATTTTTAAGCATGAGTTAGAAGAAAGCATTACAAATAACTCTCAAATCATGCCATGTATCCTATCCGATCATTTATTCTCCATAATCAATACTATTTTTACTGAGAAACTCCGCCGATACTTCCTACTTAATTTCGATACCGTTTTCTATCGCCGCAGTCTGTAGCAATTTCCACACAGCTCCATAATTAGAATAAGCATCATTATTTGATCCCATCGACGTGAAAGAGAATGGTAAACTACATAATATTTGGCGTACAAGTTTAAGACCATTTTACCAAGGGCTCTACTATCAAAAATGTCTACAATCGACATGTGCTGGTCAGATTTGAAGTCGTGCAGAATGCTTGAGATTGGTACCTGTAATTGTTTTTGAATATTTTACTATATTCCCATTATTATGTTATTATATATAATAGAGCATATTTAGACCGGTATTGTTTCATCAATATTAATGTTTACATAATTAAGATTAGTAATAAAATCATGCAAATTTGAACTTCTTTCGCACTTGATCCTAAATATTGATACAAAATTACAGCAGGCTACGTAAAATGTTCTTAAAAGTAGATATTCATCACAAACTAAGCCTTATCCGCAATGCGAATAATATCGCTAGTCTCACTAATACTAAACTATGAGCTCATAAACGGCATGATCAAACTGGCTAATGTGGCAGAAGGTAAGCCAAGTTGTCTCATTTCAAACCATTTAACTACTAGTTCATCATGCACGCTTATCTGTCTGCGTAAAAGTACGTGTAAGAAATCATGGATTTATTTGTATCTTTGGAGAACGTATGCATATTAGAGATCAGGAATGAATTTTACTATCGGTCGCTATGATGGTTTGAAACTAAGGCCATTCATGAAATTGAAATACTATTTTCTGATATTTATTAAATTATATACCCGAATGTTCCTTATTATAGTCTGCCTAACCCTTAATAAATCTCATCAGTTATTCTGGGCTTCTATTGCAGTATCCTTTGCCCTGTAGGATGTTCTGCCATTTTAATATACATCTTCTTGGCAGCAGCAAAACTGAGCAAATCAGTCAGCTTAGAATAATGTTGACCACTGCATAACAAGTAATTTACTCATGATTGTCGACTACGGACAAGTAAGCCTATTGCGCTATTTATTTAACTCTGTCACAACCGGTTACATGTGTGTATTTTCTTATGATATCTGCTGTGTTTTTTGAGGAACTTAGGCGAGATAATATTTTTGTTATCTTATGCATTATTATTATTATAGGATTCGCCTATTCATTAATAATAAACATAAATAAGGGAAATTAATTTGTTAAATATTTCTTATTTGATGATCAGAATATATAATACGTAGGCTTATAATGATTACTAAAATTAACTGTAATTATAAAATTAGTAGAATAATTAGAAAAATGCCAAAAACTTCCAAACCCAGATACGACTAAAACAAACTGCGATCAGCTTTAAATTTGGATCAATACCAAGTAACTCGTCGCAGATAGACTGAATAACCGTTTACCAGTACAATTTCCTGTAATATAGATTAATTTTGGAATTTCTTTGAAGTTGGAGTATACAAGTGCGTGGTATGCAGCTCCCCTCTTTTTCTATCTTAACACAAGTACGAAGATGGTTTCGGATGGCCTGCCTTCTATGATGAGCATCCTTTGGCCAATATTAAGAAAATTTAGAACCATGATCTAGATTATGTGAGAAGTTAGGCCGTATGCTCAAAATGCAACAGTCATATCGGATTTATATTCCCTGATGGACCTGTTGATAAAACAGGCACCAGGTACTCAGTCAACTCAGCTGCCTTGATGTTTGAGGATGCTGAATGAGAAACGCATGATATTACTACTATTACTACTTTTCAGATACTTAATAATACTAATAATAGTATGAAACTGCTTAATATTAATATTAATTAATATGATAGAAGTATTGTTATAAAATAAATTGTTAAAGCAAATGATTCAAACCTTGAGTTAATTACTATCCAGGTATTTCTCAAGGGTAATGATAGCATTTTTGTACTTCATATTGTTCCTTATATTATACGAGTGCAGAATACTCATAGATTTGGCATAGTGCGAGTATTCACGCGTATAATATGGATGTACGACTTCCTTACGGTCATAGCAACTTTCAGATAGCCAAGTGCAGAACCTGATGATCGTATTGTAGAATAAGAATTAGAATAATACTAAGATTGATAAGGCCAGGTAGAATGGTACGATAAGGACTCGGTCGAGGATCCACCATGAAAGTTGAGGAATTGTTATTTTCATATACTGGAATGCGTATATATATGAGTTTGCAGTTAACATCCATCCGCCAATTAGACCTGCCAAGAATAGAGTTACAGGGATCATTGTGATAGGGAAGGCGTTGAATCCTTAACTAAGTCCATCGATACGACTGGATACAGTTTGTAATAATGATCTATTGGCGATGTATTTTGATAGCAAACTGATGAAAGCCAGAGGGATTAAGACGGGTACTCCAGCTCCATAGAACATTGAAATGAAAATAATTAAGTTGAACGCGGCAAACTCGTCTGAAGCATTCAATTTCCATGAAATAATTTTCTCATTCATACTTTTTTGTAAAATAGTGCCTTCCTTGCTCTCGAGTGATTCCTTAGTGCAGCAGCATCGATAAAGAATGAAGAAAATCCAATTAAGAACAATGTCTAGAATTATATAGTTCACAAAAATAGGGGACACATTTCTGTACCAAATCTTCTCAAAGTCCACATAGAATTTAATAGAGTCAACTTGGAAGAAATTCCTAATGTCTGATGAGATAATTGTAATAAATGACACATATTGCGTAGCTTTAAATCCAAAGATATCAGCGTAGATGAGTAAGGGCAGGAAGACAGTATTGAAGATTAAGAATACTGTGTTGATGGCAGTTTTCCACAAATATCCATTTGACAAAGAAACTGGTTGAGTCATATCGACCAATTTGTGTAAAATAATTCCAAACAAAATATTAACAATAGCCGAAGTTGCAGTAATCGCATACTGAATGCCTTGTTCTGTGTAAATTTAGGTCAGTCTTGTACCACAATAGCTTGATATTGATGCATCGTTAATTGCAGTAATTAAATTTGCCTGGCAATAGCATTTTATTTGCTGCTCAGTCGTCAGGTTAGCTTTTGCTGTAGCCAAGTCATTAGGAATGACAATACCTGTACAACTGACAGAGTGAGATGAGATGTAAATTGAGCAAAGACCAATAATAGTGCAGCTGAGAGCCAAGAAAACAATTATAATAATTGCAGCAATTAGAACTCTTGCAATTTTACCAAAGATTCCCACTTAATAACTGTTCCAGTTGATATCTTAAGGTTCTGGAACTTTCTCAGTTTTCACATATAACTTTTTACCCTTGTAGAGATACTTAGGCTGAGGATCCTCGATACAGCAAAAGCATAGACATCTCATACATGAATGTGAATTCTTTGTGTTGAATAAGTAATGATCGCTGTAGTATTGAAGCATCTCTACCTTTGATTTTTAGAATTGAAAGTGGACATATGCTGAAGTCACGGATGGTTTAATTCTGAGCGTGTTGACATATTTGCCTAATTATTATTTTTATTTCTTCAAGGCCTTCAAATTTTATTGATCCCCAGAGCCAAGTATGATTTAAAGTTCTTATTCCTTAATTTCCTCCTGAAGGGCATCCAATTCTTAGAAGTATTTCATGTTACCGCCGAATTATCTAGCTAGACTTATTTCATAGATGGGCCCAAATGAGGAAAATAATTATTCTAGTTCATCTTCAGTCACATCATCGTTGGGGTCGAAGCCTTAGACTTCCACACAGAACTTTTCAGGTTTAATGAACTCCTTAGACTCATCTTCCTCTTTGATGGCATAAGCATAATGACACTTCCACCAAATGTAAAAAATGAACATGATCAAATAAATAGCACATGGCACAATAGTCATAATATATTCATCGGAGGTAGTCAAGATCGAACCACTGTAGTTGCCAATTGTAGTAGACACAAGGTAGCTTGCAAATGATCCTTTATAATCTGCTAAACCAGTTCCCTTGTAGTTAATGTACAGAGGCACACCTGTTAATAAGGCAAGCACTAAAAACAACCAAACAATTCTTCTTTGATACTCTACGAAGAAGTAAGGACCAAGTCCAAAGGCTTTGAGCTCATTGGTATCTTCAAAGAGGTCTAATTATTTCTAAATAAACAAATCTATTACATAAGCATGCTCACCGATCTTTTTCCTATATGACAGGGAATCTCTAAATTCACAAGCCTTCTTATATGAGGCGGGTTTGTAATCATTGTTGTACAAGTGACTTAACCCTTAATTTCTGGCTCTACGTTTCTCCTTCTTGTAAATTTCAGCAGCCGCGGCCTCAGGGGACACCTTGGCATTGGCTCTGGCCATATTTATTGCTTCATTTGAGCTGTTTAAATTCTGTTTGTAGTACATCCTACTATCAATTGATATAATAAATATCGACAGTAATTTTATTAGTCTTAATTTTATTAGTCGATGATAGTTACAGTGATTCCACTTTGATTCAATTCTATTGAAATAACATAAAAATGCTCGATATGTTATTTCTAACACAGATTCTCTTTCTATTTTGATTTGTTTGTGGTTTAGGTAAAGGTCAATATTATATAATAAAATCATGACTTTCAAAAATATCGAGAATTACCAACTCTCTGAAGATAACAAGTATATCGAAGACGGAAGTACTCTCAGATTTAACCGTAGTATAGTATTACATCGCACAGCATATTGTATCCAAGTTGCCCTATTTGCTCAAGAAAGTTAACACTAATAGTTCAGATAAGTCTAAGTACAAAAGTCTTGTCAACGAAGTCGGCATTCTAAAAATACTATCCCATGAGGGAATCGTTGAGTGTCAGAAAATGCTCAAAACGCCAAACAATATTTACCTGGTCTATGACTACTGTGACGGATCTCTTCTTTCCGATGCAATCAAGGGAATGTCCAAAGAGACTAGTAATCACTTGCAATTATATAGAACTTAGTATTATAACTCAGTTGATCGAAGTTCTTAAAGTAATGAATGCTGCCTCAGTCGTGCATTGCAATTTAAAGCCCTCTTCGATAATAGTGTCCAATGACAAAAAGATCAAGCTCATGAACTTTACATATAGCGTCAATATCAGCAAAAAGAAGAATTTATAGACGGATGTTCGTCCTCCTGCTTCCAATTATGTAGCACCTGAGATTACCAAGCAAGGAGTTGCTCATTAAAAATCGGATTTATATAGTCTAGGAGTCATCATCTCCGAGATGAACTTCTCATTAGAGAAGGCCAACTTGCTTGAGATAAGCACTCGAGATACAGTCAGATAGCTTATTAAATTAATCGATCCTTTACTTTCTGAAAATCCTAATGAAAGGCCAAGTCTGCAATAAATATAATCTGCTATTAAAAATAGAGATGGAAAAAGTTTTAGAAAAAAATCAACTTAAATTCCTAAATCTTAAAGAAAAATTGAGATTACTAGTCCTAACTAAAAATAAGAATTGAATTCCAGTAAAAAGATTTCAAGCCCACTCCAAGCTTCAATAGCAAGTACTGGCATGGGATTCAGTATGGAGTCAAGCAAAGCTGTTGAAAAAAAGTTTGTATAACAAGTTTTAAAGAGAAGAAACTTAGCAATATTTTTGTTATAAATGTCTGAAACCTGTCTAAAAATTGACGATGAGGACAAAGACAAGGATCGCAAGATGAGCATTTTTCTTAGCTATCTCCTCATGAAAAAGAGTTGTATAATCATTAGCGGTCTGCTATCTTTTCTAAAAGGCTAGAAAGGGTTTGAAAAATAGTTATAAAAAGTGTTCTTAGATAAGACAAAAAGGGCCAGTTTCTAAAAGAAGCCAGACTATTTTAAAATAATTTCCACAGTGCGTATAAATTATCATTAATTCAGAAAAATAGGTCGGCAATCAGAAAAGATGGTTAGATGACATTTACCGCAATATAGTCTCTTAGCTACCGGCTAAACTTAAGGATGCCGCAACTGAATAAACAATAGAAGATCATACACTGTTAGGTTATGTGAGTTAGTTCCTTGCTGATATCGTATCAAAAGGCTCAGGCGCAGAGCAAATCTCAAGCAAAGTATTATAAAATTTATACTTGTTAAGTGAAATAATTCCACATAGATCCTATTAACGCATGTTCGAAGAAATGATTTCCGAATAAAAAATTAGCCTTGATGAACAATATTTGTACATCCACGTGCGAAAAATGAGCAAAAAATAGTTGCTAGCCCAAATCGCAGCAAGGGTGAAAACTTCATGATTTATTTATTTTAATACCGTTATGAGTGAGTCCGTTTTGATGATTCTAAAGTTTGAACCTTCTATAATATAATAATTAAAATGGGAACCTGCATCACAAGCAACAGAGTCAGGATGAGCGAGCAACCGGTCCAGCAGGTTTACTTAAAAAAGCCATAGACAAATTGTATCAGGGCCAGCAGTTAGACTTCGTTGGAGGATCGCATGGTTCAGAACATGAGATTTCGGTACTCCGATCAATATGGCCGAAATTTGGCATTGGCGCATTGAGCAAAATAGAAAATTTCAAATATTTTACATACATTTGTATTCTACATTAATCCTTCTCAGCAACTGAAAAAGATCATGTTTAGACCTCTTCTCCCCTTTTGAACTTATATATGTTCAAATTCGAATATGGTTACATACATAATTCGATAGAATTCTCTATTAAAAATTACCTTCAATGCTAAAACCCTTATTTTTATGAAATTTTAACATAATGAATCCAGTGACATTTTTTATATATTTATTGAAGGTTGTGACGACATATGATTCAGATGATTAGTGTTTTTTGTGTAAAGAATACTAAATAGATTTTATATACATTCTGATAATTAATATATTATTGATCAACACATGCTGGCTCTCAATCTCAAATTAATCTCTCTCATTCTTACACTCTTTCTATATTTATGTACAAAAGTATGTGCTCGTCAGTCATGTGAGCCTGGTAGTTACTGGTATTAATAATAATCAAAATGTCTACGATGTTCAAAGCCATGCCAAAATTGTGATATGAGATAATGCCAGCCTACTAATAGCGAAAAAATCCAAGACATGGAACAAACTAATAAGCAAATTGAAACTTATAATCAAAGCAGATTACTGGTCGTTTGTCCTGCGAATTGTTCAGTATGCAACGGTGCAGGTCAATGCCAGCAATGTGTTGATGGTTTTGCCACTAACGGAGGTGTTGGTGCTTGTTTACCCTGCCACCCGACATGTCTCACATGCTCAACTCCAAATAATGATGGGACATGCTTGACTTGTTCTCCTGACAGTGTCCTAGATGGCTCAAATTATTGTAGAACATGCCCTTCTTACTATGGAAGTTATTGCACATCATGTGATATTTATAGCTGCTGGGCTTGCTCTCCTGGGTACTATGTCGTATATGGCTCAAGTGGTGGCTGTGCAGCATGTAATCCTAGTCCGCTTTGTCTTACATGTACAGCTTTTGTCTGCCAGTCTTGTGTTACTCATTATTAAGTTTTTAATGGCACATGTAGAGATATCTGTGGGGATTCTTATACTATTACTTTGCCATGTGATAACCCTATTGGTGTACCTTATGATGGCTGCAGTGACACCTGTACTATTATGCCTGATTTCGCATGCACAATTACCAATTTCATTACAGTCTGTTCATATATGAAGCCAATCCAATTAAGTAACCCTATTTTGATAAAATAATCATATGACAACAATTTCCAATTGAAATTATCCATATTTCCTCCTTTACCTCTGCTATCATAAGATAATTTAATGTCAATATTCCAAATACAAAGTCAGGGACTAAAACTGTAATCAATATCATACTAGAATGGTTAATTATTTTGCAATATATCATATACTGAGAATGTGATGAACTTACCTTTTACTCTTAAATTAATCCCAAACACAAACATTGATGGTAGATTTTTCGCCACTCCCTCATCCAGTATAAATATAACAATCAACACCAATCTACCCGCTTATTTTTATACTACCAATATCATTAATTTGGGTAAGGCTGTCAAATATTCTGGTATCGCCATCGTTGTACTAGCCTGGATTGCATATTTTGTGGCAGTCAAAAGTAGGAAATTAGCTGGACTCTAACTTATCATCATGTTGCAGTTATGCTGGATACTCATACTATGTACACAGGTTAATATGTTTCCGTATATTTATATGCAGATGGATTGGCTTAAATATTCATTTGGCTATAGTCTCCCTATATTCAATACTACATCTACATCTAGTTCTAGTTTCACATTCGCCCACATTCAACTGCTTAAATTCGGTTTCTCTCCCTTATCAATAATAAGTAACTTCAACCTATCATTAATACTATACTTGATCCCTGTTATCGGCATAATAATATTCAAAATACTGACATATAATGATAAATATAAGAAAATGGCGATACCAAAATATTAATTTTTTCTATATATGCTCATGTATGGAACCGCTGTCAATATTTTACCTGTTACTCTATATTCAACTGTGTATTTTAAAGGGTTAATCAGTATCAGTGATACCAGTCAGTATAATATTGTAACTAATTTGGTTGTTTTTGGGATTTCTGCTGCAATAACACTATTGACTTTTATTACTTTTTATAGGATACCTGATTTATTTGATAGATTTCGGTACTCTTTCACAGCCTAATGTTTGAGTCTGCATCATTTCTACGTATACATAATCGTAATTATCTTCAGTGTGATACTAAATATTTTCTTAGCATAACCAAACTGGGCTTGCATAATTCCGATTTGCGCCTTAATGCTATAAATACTATGCTTTAGACCATTTAAATAAAACAGTTAAAACATAAGATCAGTTTTCTATTTACTTATAATCTTTCTGACTGTTGGCTTTAGAATTGTCTATACCAATGCAAATTAACTATGGAGAAGTTCGGAAATTGTTGCATTTTTGTTACTCGGATTGCATTTTGTGTTTATAGTTGCTATTATATGGGCTTTTGTTGAAATTATTAAGAATATTTTTGTTAAAGAGCCAGAACCTGTCAGAAGTATCTAATATGCTATGTTCTAAGATATGCAGCTAATGAAGGAAATATGTAAACCTTAGAATTTTATGCAGTTGACCGGGATTGACCCTACTAAAACAACTTACTATGAATTACAATACGATATAGATCCTATGCACATTTTACAAACTCCAAAACATTCAAAATTCCCAAACAATTTGATACACGATACTAAAAAATAAATTGAAGATTAAAATTTATAAAACTAGAATCGAATAGTGATTAAAAAGTCTGACCGAAGCCCAAAAAATTAATCTTCAAACAAAGTTAGCTAAATTTCAGACGAAGTATTTTCTAGCGAGTCAGATGCTGATAAGACTGAACAACAGATGTAAAAGTAAAAATTTAAGCTTCACAAAAAGCCAATTTTCTAATAAATATTTTCATATGTAAATGAAAAGAGTAATAAATCGTAAGAATAAAGCAGCATAAGCTAGTAAAAATCAAACAATTATAAAATAGAAGAGAAAAAGGAAACTAACAGACTTGATTAGCTAGATGAGCAGAGCAAAGCTAAAATTAGAAATGAACTGCGCAAATAGTTGAAATTCATTAAGTTTAAACATGTTTTAGAATATGTCAAACCTAACGACGAATAATTACTTGAACATTACGAAGCTATATGAACATAAAACACAGTTTAAGACAAATCTATTAATATTTTTCTATTTTTCTATTTTTTCTATATTTAAACATATAGATTAATCATGAGAAATACTCTTCAAAATTCTTCCATTTTTCAGGTTCAATAGCCTCATTATTATTTAATCCCATTCTGAGTGCTTCCTCTTGCTATAATCTCTTAAGCTACTGTAAGACTGGTTTGGTAGCGTCCTTGATAAACTTTTTGGAGGGTCTCAATGGTATAAGCTCTGAGCTTAATGATTTCTTATAAAGTTTTTCCCAATCAATTGAGCTAAACCATGAGTTTGATTTAATGTTATCGAATGATCCATCAAGTCTAGTTTAAGGATTATGACTTAAAAACTGTTCAATCAGCTTTTTTGCCCTTTTATCGACCATAAATTCTGGAAATTTAAGTTAATTTCTCATGATTTCCTCATAAATTTAATATGCATTATCTGCAGTGTCCCCAAATGGCAAATATCCGCACATGAACTCGTACATCATAACTCCCAATGACCAAATATCAACCATATTGTTATAACCTTTACCCAGAATAATATCAGGAGCCATGTAATGAGGGGTACCGATAATTGTGTAAGTTTTATTTAAAGTCTTTCCTTACTTGAGAACTTTCTTAGCTACTGCCATATTAATAAGTTTTAGATATCCTTGCTCATCGACCATGAAATTTTATGGCTTAATATCTCGAGCAATTAAAGACATCTCTGAGAAATATTATAAGATTGAAATTACACAGGCTGCATAAAATTGAGAGTCTTTTGATGAGAATAATCCGATTTCTTACATGACCTTATCGAAATCTTTGCCTTAAACAAACTCGATAAGTTAATATAGGTAACGAGGAGTATGGAATCTTCTCCCCATTTCGCATATGAAAGGATGGTTAATTTACTGGAATATTTTTATTTCATTCTTTATGAAATCTTACACTTCATACTTCATAAGCAAGCTTTTATCTAAGCTACGAAGCGCAAAATAATGATTATTCTAATTTTTGACCAAATAAATGTTTCCGAACTGTCCTTTTGTAAGCTGTTCTACAAACTTTAAGTTTTATATGCTTGCAAGTGAGAGCTCCATGTTTCCTGCTCCTTTCTGAAATAGTGCATTCTTTAGCTTTGAAACTACGTCAGATCTTTTTCCAATTTGATCTATTCTAAGCTACTATATTGTTTTGTAATCAGTAAGTTATGCCAACACTCCATAGCTATTCATTATGATTTAATCATCAATGGCTTTACTTTTGTCTTCGATTAAATACTAAAGCCCATAACACTGTCCTTTGCTGGCAACTATAGCGCCGTTTCTTGTATTTTTAAGTTGACCTTAAATTACAACTACAATTTTCTGGAAACCAGCCACACCTTTTCTGAAGATTGTTTCATTCACTTTGTAACTCGAAAGCTTCATTTTCTGAATAATTCCATCAATTTAACTTTTTTTAAGGTTTTGTAATAAGGCATTATTTTACAAACTCCATTTAATAAAATTTTTAAAAGTGACCTGATAGATATCTTCACCCATGATTTTGTACAGCGTATCTCTTGGCAATATCAGAATAGTACTCTATTCATCAGCCTTGACTGAAAGTTGCCTCATTGTGTTATAATAAAGTGATTGTTCTCCAAAAGAATCACCCTTCATTAATTTTTTAACGAGTTTAGAGCCTTTATAAGCAGATGCATAGCCGTCCTTTATGTAGTAAAAGCATGAGCCTGGATCACCTTCTTTTATTATAGTCTGGTTCTTTGAGAATTTTTTAGTAAGCAGCGAGGAAGCAATTAAGTCTTTATGTTATCTAGAAAGTCCACTAAAAAATCTGAGATTCTATAGACACTTTCTGTTTTATTGAAAATCTCTGATTATAACTTCCTCTACTGCTTACTTAAACATTTGACGATCTATGACCCATAAATGACAATTTTATGTTGATTTAACTGAAGATGTTCGATGTGTTTTGTAGAGCATCGCAACTTCTCCGAACCCTACATTAAAAATAAATGTACCATCCATAGGCTTATATGTTTTTTTGACAGACCCGTTGACAATTTCTTCCAGTTTACCTTGACTAACAATAAAAAAGCAATGCGTTTCTGATCCCTATTCATAAACAAAATGATCAGCTGGAATCTAGCAGTACAACATTTTATCTCGAATATTTTCAAGTTCTCCCTCAGACAAATTATAAAACACGAAATGGTTTTTCAAGCAAGTCGTGATCTGGTTAGCATCGACAGGGCTCTTAGATTTTTCCTACAAAATCACGTTTTATTTAATTCTTTTTTTGACTTGGTCTAACGTGTTGATATTCTATGTGATGACATAAGTACTGCTCTACGGGTTAGACTCTACTTGTTGATTGGCTAATCTCGAAGCATATTTTTTTAAAGTACACGAATATATATAAAATATAATCTGGAATGGAATCCATATATTTGCTAT
>APMI01003653.1_pt1 | contig 14680 bp, 16 predicted proteins | sample 667938 | NCBI WGS metagenome assembly APMI01 (sample SAMN01084076, study PRJNA167559) | wastewater metagenome | biome: Wastewater | place: Denmark: Ejby Moelle, Odense | collected 2011-11-28 | reverse complement strand
TTCGTCGTGAAACGCTGGTTCTGCCACGATGAACCGGCGACGCCGCTGATCAACGAATGCACCCAGAACATCCATTGGTATGACATCACCAATGTCACCGTGTGGCTGGCTGTGGCTGTGCTGGCGATCACGTTGTTGATGGTTGTCGGCTCTCGCGGCCGTGCCGTCATTCCGACCCGCCTGCAATCGGTCGGCGAGGTGATTTACGGCTTCATCCACAAGATGGTTGAGGATGTGGCGGGCCATGACGGGGTGAAATACTTCCCCTTCGTGATGACGCTGTTCCTGTTCATCCTGTTTTCCAACCTTCTGGGCCTGTTGCCCAAGTCGTTCACCACCACGAGCCATGTTGCCGTGACCGTGACGCTGGCGCTGATCGTGTTCCTGTTCGTGACCCTGCTGGGCCTGGCGCGCAAGGGTATCGGGTTCCTCGGGATGTTCTGGGTTTCCTCGGCGCCGCTCGCGCTGCGCCCGGTGCTGGCGATCATCGAGGTGATTTCCTACTTCGTGCGGCCTGTCAGCCACTCGATCCGTCTTGCCGGCAACCTGATGGCGGGCCACGCCGTCATGAAGGTGTTCGCGGGCTTTGCCTCGATGGCGGCCATCTCGCCCGTCGCGATTGGCGCCGTTTCTGCAATCTATGGGCTGGAGCTGCTGGTGGCAGTGGTTCAGGCCTATGTCTTCACCATCCTGACCTGCGTCTATCTGAAGGACGCGGTGGGCGACGCCCACCACTAAGGCCAGGTTTCAATCTCAGCCATTCCAACCAAGGAGACACCATCATGGAAGGCGAAGTCGCTCAACTGGCCCTTATGGGCAAATACATCGGTGCCGGCCTGGCCGCTATCGGTCTTGGCGGCGCTGGCATCGGCGTTGGCAACATTGCCGGCAACTTCCTGGCCGGCGCCCTGCGCAACCCCTCGGCTGCGCCGTCGCAAACCGCCAACCTGTTCGTTGGCATCGCGTTTGCCGAAGCTCTGGGCATCTTCTCGTTCCTGATCGCCCTGCTGCTGATGTTCGCAGTCTGATCCTGACGCGTCAAACTTCTCGGCCGGAGGGGCGTGCTTTCCCGCCGGCCAAGTGTTTCAAGACCGTGAGGACATGACATGGCGACCGAAGCGCATGACGCGGCACCGGCCTGGCACGCCACCGGGATGCCGCAGCTTGATATCACGACCTGGGCAAACCAGATCTTCTGGCTGGCTGTTGCGCTTGTCGTGATCTTTCTTGTGCTGTGGCGCGTGGCCCTGCCCCGGATCGGGGCGGTTCTGGCCGAACGCCGTGGCACAATCACCAACGACCTTGCTGCGGCAGAAGAGCTGAAGCAAAAGGCTGTTGCGGCCGAAAAGGCCTATAATGACGCGCTGGCGGCTGCCCGTGCCGAAGCTGGCCGCATCGTGGCCAAGGCCAAGGCGGACATTCAGGGTGACCTGAACGCCGCTATTGCCAAGGCCGATGCCGAAATTGCCGCGAAAACGGCAGAATCGGAAAAGGCGCTGGCCGAGATTCGTGCCGGGGCAGAGCAGGCCGTGTCTGCGGTGGCGCTGGAAACGGCGGATGCCGTGGTTACCGCGCTGGGCGGTCAGGCCGATCCGGCGGCAGTCAAGGCTGCGGTCGCGGCCGCGTTGAAAGGGTAAGCCATGAAGAAACTCTGCTTTACCCTTGCAGCCCTGACAGCGACGCCCGCGATGGCGGCCTCTGGTCCGTTCTTTTCTTTGCACAACACCGATTTCGTGGTGTCGGTGGCGTTCATCCTGTTCGTGGCGATCCTGCTGATCGCCAAGGTTCCGGCCAAGATTGCCGGGTTGCTTGATGGTCGCGCTGCGACGATCAAGGCCGAACTGGAAGAGGCCAAGGCCCTGCGCGATGAGGCGCGTGCTTTGCTGGCTTCCTATGAAAAGAAGCACAAAGAGGTGCAGGAACAGGCTGACCGCATCGTGGCTGCCGCGAAGGACGAGGCAAGCGTTGCGGCCCAGAAGGCCAAGGACGATTTGAAGCTCTCGATCGCCCGCCGTCTGGCTGCCGCGCAAGACCAGATCACTTCGGCCGAAGCGGCCGCGGTGCGCAAGGTTCGCGAACATGCGGTCGATGTGGCCGTGGCAGCAGCGTCCAGCGTTCTGGCCAAGCAGAAGACCGCCGCCAGCGCCGCTGCCTCGATTGACGAGGCGATTGCGCAGGTGGAGACCAAGCTGCACTGACCTGTCGGTGAAAATCATGCAAAGGCCCGGGGTGCATTCTCCGGGCCTTTTGCTTTTCGCGTGTTGGATCGGCAGGCATTCAGCGCGGTTTGGCGGCCTTGGGGCCTTTGCGCCTTACCGGGTGTTTTCGTGTTCCAGCCGCTGGCGGGCAATGGTCTCGTTGCGCTCGGCACGGATCTGGTCGGTCATGGATTCGCGCACATAGTCCATATGCACCTCGACCGCCGCTCGCGTGGCGGCAGGGTTGCGCGATTGCAGACCCGCGTTTATGGCGCGGTGCTGGTCCAGCAACTGATCACGCGTGATGCGGTTCTTGAACATCATCTGGCGGTTATAAAAGACGCCGCCGCGCAGCAGGTCGTACATGGAGCGCATCATGTGCAGCATGACGACATTATGGCTGGCCTCGATGATCGCCATATGAAAACTGGCGTCCAGTTCGGCTTCGTCGGTCGGGTCACGCTTGAGGTGGGCAGCCTCCATCTTGGCAAAGATTGTGCCAATCACCTGCAAGTCAGTGTCCGAACCCAGACGTGCCGCGCGTTCGGCAGCCAGCCCCTCCATATCGCGGCGAAAGTCGATATAGTCGAACACCGCCTCGTCATGACTGGCAAAAAGCTGGACCAAGGCAGTAGAAAAGGCCGACCCAAGAACATCGCCGACGAAGATGCCAGAGTTGGGCCGACTGGTCAGCAGACCACGTTCTTGCAGGTCGGCAACCGCTTCGCGCAGGCTGGGGCGTGAGACGCCAAGTTTCTCGGACAACTCGCGTTCCGAGGGAAGGCGCTCGCCGGGTCGCAGAATGCCACGCAAAATCAGAAGTTCGATCTGGCGAACTACGCTGTGAGACAGTTTCTCGGCTTCGATCTTGTGGAAAGGCATGATGTTCCCCGCGATTGGTCGAAGAATATGACCAATTTTGGGGACGCTTCAATGCGAAAGGGCCGGGAAACCCGGCCCTTTGCCCAAAATTCCGGCGAATGCCTTACTTGTAGGGGCGGATGATGATTTCCACCCGACGGTTCTGGGCGCGGCCCGCTTCGGTGGCATTCGAGGCGACAGGCTGGGTCTTGCCCTTGCCGATGACCTGGATGCGTGAGGACGGAACACCCGAATAGGACAGGATATTGGCCACCGACGAGGCGCGGCGCTGCGACAGATCCATGTTGTAGGCGTCCGATCCGGTGCTGTCGGTGTGGCCGACAACCTGGATGGTGCTGTTGGGGTACTTTACCAGGCTGGCCCCAACGGCCTGAACATCGCGGGTCAGGTCGGGGCGCAGGCTGGCGCTGTCGGTGGCGAACAGCACGTCTTGCGGCATGTTCACAACCAGATAGTCGCCATAGTTGGTCACGGTGATGTTTGGGTTCGACAGGCTGCCGCGCAGTTCGGCGGCTTGCCGGTCCAGATTCTGGCCAATCAGGGCCCCGGCCCCGGCCCCCAGCGCGCCACCGATCAGCGCACCTTTCAGCTTGTCATCGTCACTGATCGCGGCACCGCCAAGCGCACCGACCAGACCGCCAATCACGGCGCCGTTCTTGGTGCGGGCGTTGGGATCGCCCGAGGTGTTCGGATCAACACAGCCAGCCAGCAGGACAACACCGGACATGGTGGCAAGAAGGGGAGTCTTGAAGCTCATGTTACGCCTCGAAATATGACAGGGCTGATGTGCCCTCGGTCCCCTGAATAGCAGCATTTCGCCTACAGCGACAGTGACTTGCCCTTGCGGCGCAAGTTTCCGCGCATCACGAAACCGGGATCGCGTCGGCCCTTGCGGCCTCCCATGCCAGAATGGCGCGCTTGACCGGCAAGCCCCAGTGATAGCCGCCAAGCCCGCCATCGCGGCGCAGTGCCCGGTGGCAGGGGATCAGGAAACTGATCGGGTTGCGCCCCACGGCGGTGCCCACGGCACGCATGGCATTAGGGTGACCCACCGCGCCCGCAATTTCGGAATAGGTGGTGACATGGCCTGAGGGTACGCGCATCAACGCCTCCCACACCTTGATCTGAAACGGTGCGCCGATCAGATGCAGCGGAGCGGGGCTGTCGGGATCGGCCCCAAAGGCCGCCAGCACCCAAGGGCGCAGCGCCCCGGCGTTTTCCACAAACCGCGCCTTGGGCCAGCGGCGGGTAAGATCTGCCATCGCCGCCTCAGCGCCCATCTCACCGGCAAAGCCCATGCCGCATATGCCCTTGCCGGTGCCCATCACGATGGCGGGGCCGAAGGGGCTGTCAAACCAGCCCCAGTCGATCTCCAGCCCCTCGCCACCCTTGGCATAGTCACCGGGGCTCATCGCCTCCCATCTCAGGAACAGATCATGCAGACGCCCCCCGCCCGAAAGGCCCGCCTCCAGCGAGGTTTCCAGCACCGTGAAGCGGTCCGCCAGCAGGCGGCGGGCATGGTCCAGTGTCAGGTATTGCTGATACCGCTTGGGCGAGATGCCGACCCAGGCAGAGAAAACCCGCTGGAAGTGGCTGGGCGACATGCCCATCTGTGCGGCAAGATCATCCAGCGACAGGCCTGACCCGCCCTGATCAATGATCTTCAGCGCACGGGCGATGACGTTGTAATGATAGCTGGGCGATTGGTCGGTCATGGCGATCTCCTTGAGGGCAAAATAGGGCGCACCTGTCATTGGTGCGACCCGATTCCTGCGCGAAAGCTGTGCTTGCCCAAGGGGCGCGGCCCGGTGCATACCGCTGCCATGGCACGCCAGCTTGATTATCCCGCGATGCACCGCATCTTTTCGCGTTTCCGCGAGGCGAACCCGGAGCCGAAGGGAGAGCTGGAGCATGTGAACGCCTTTACCCTGCTGGTGGCCGTCGCCCTGTCGGCGCAGGCGACCGATGCGGGGGTGAACAAGGCGACGCGCGGGCTGTTTCCCGTTGCCGATACGCCCGAAAAGATGCTGGCCTTGGGCGAAGAACGGCTGATCGAGCATATCAAGACCATCGGTCTGTTCCGCAACAAGGCCAGGAACGTCATCCGCCTTAGCCAGATGCTGATCGACAATTTTGGCGGCGAGGTGCCGTCCTCGCGCGCCGCCTTGCAATCCTTGCCCGGTGTGGGGCGGAAGACGGCGAATGTGGTTCTGAATATGTGGTTCCACCTGCCTGCGCAGGCGGTCGATACCCATATTTTCCGGCTGGGCAACCGCAGCGGCATCGCACCGGGCAAGGACGAGGCCGTGGTCGAGCGCGCCATCGAAGATAATGTTCCCGCCGAGTTCCAGTTGCACGCTCATCACTGGATGATCCTGCACGGACGCTATATCTGCACCGCCAGAAAACCCCGCTGCGCCGATTGCATCATCGCCGCAGACTGTCAGTACGAGGAAAAGACCGCATGAAGCGTTATCAGGTTGTGGGCATCGGCAACGCCATCGTCGATGTGTTCTCGTCCGCCGACGACAGCTTTCTGGAGCTGATGGGGATCGAGAAGGGCATCATGCAACTGGTCGAGCGTGAGCGGGGTGAGCTGCTTTATGCCGCGATGAAAGACCGTGTGCAGGCGCCGGGCGGGTCGGTTGCCAATACGCTGGCGGGTCTGGGCAATCTGGGCCTGACCACCGCCTTTATCGGGCGGGTGCATGATGACGCGTTGGGCCGGTTCTATGCCCGCACCATGGCCGATGAGGGCACCGATTTCGTCAATCCGCCGGTGCCGGGCGGGGAATTGCCGACCTCTCGCTCCATGATCTTTGTCGCACCCGATGGCGAGCGGTCGATGAACACCTATCTGGGGATTTCGTCCGAGCTGGGGCCGGAGGATGTATCCGACGACGTGGCGGGCCGGGCCGAGGTGTTGTTTCTTGAGGGCTACCTTTACGACAAACCCAAGGGCAAACAGGCGTTTGAACGGGCGGCCAAGCTGTGCCAGCAGGGCGGCGGCAAGGCGGGCATCGCGCTGTCTGATCCGTTCTGCGTGGACCGTCACCGCGACGGGTTCCGCCATCTGGTGCGGGAACTGGATTATGTGATCGGCAACGAACACGAATGGTCCAGCCTTTATCAATGCGATCTGGATCAGGCCCTGAAACAGGCGGTGGCCGATTGCGGGCTGGTGGTCTGCACCCGTTCTGGCGATGAGGTCGTCCTGATGATGGGCGAAGAACGGGCCGTGGTTCCGGTGCGCCGCGTGGTGCCGGTCGATGCCACCGGCGCGGGCGACCAGTTCGCCGCCGGTTTCCTTTATGGCATGGCGACGGGACAGACGCTGGCCACATCGGGCCGGATGGGGTGTGTTGCCGCGGCTGAGGTCATCAGTCATTTCGGCGCCCGGCCCGAGGCGGACCTGAAGGCCTTGTTCCGCAAGGAAGGGCTGATCTAGGGCTAAAGGTCGGGCAGAGTGCCAGTGCTGGCTGTCATTTCATAGATATCGCCCTTGCGGCTATAGGTCTGGCGAAACTGGCTGGTGCCGGTGAACTCGACCTCGAACGACTGATCCTTGACGATGTTGACGATCTTGCCTTCGATCTCCTGCGGTTTTGCGCCGGTGTCTCCCGCAGAGCCGTCGCTGTAGGAGGACCGGAAGATCACCAGGGGCTGCGGTCCTTTCGGCGTCAGTTCGACAAGTTGGATATATTCGCTGAAATAGCCCTGATTGCCCTCGAGCGTGCGGGCAATCACCACAGGCCAGCGCGTCAGCGTCTCATCCACCTCCCAGCTTGGCGGATTGCCCATCGTGCCACCGCCGATCGCATCAGGCCAACTGCCCGTGACGCGAAAGCCGTGGCCCTCTGCCACCAGATAATGCACCCCCAGAGCCCCGAAGGTCAGTGGCGAAGGCATGTCGGCCGCGCCGGGGCTGAGCAGCACCAGACCGAAGGGCGCCGAAATCAGGGCGCCGGGGGTGAAATGCAGCACGGTGCCGTCTTCGGTTTCAACCTCGGGGCCGCTGGCACCAAAGGCCGCAAGAAACGCATCGGCAAGTTGCGGTTCCGCCTCTCCGGCCCCGCCCAGCAGCAGAACCAGTGCCGAAGCCGCTGCCCATTGTTTAATGCCGTATGCCATTTGCCCCTCTTGCATTCTGCCCCGCATCTGCCTGTGGCCCTGTCGGTGGGTGGTTGTCACCATCGCGCGGCGCACTGGTGCATCACTTCGGCTTGAGCTTGCCGCCCCCGCTGCCCATTCTGGCGCAAAGAAATGCAAAGGGCCGTCATGTTGCGTAGGCTGTTCCTTCTTTCCGCGCTGGCGCTGACCGGATCGCCTGCATTTGCCGATCCGGCGGCGCTGGCCGAGTTCAAGGCGCTGTTCGCCGCGGATGGCGTTCTGCAACTGTGGGGGCAGGACGACAAAGGCTATTCCGGTGGCTGGGTATGCCCCGATTTTGCGGTGGCGCGCACGGTGGTGGCTTTGCTGCAACCCGGCGATGACCCAAAGGCCAAGGATCTTGCCTTTGCCCGGATTCGCACCAAGGCGGGCTGTAGCGCCGCGAAGGGGCAATTTCAGGTGACTGACGCCGCCTCTGACCTTGCGATGGTCAACTGGGGATATGAGGCGGAAGATGCCTGGCAGGCGCTGCAAGCCACCGACAGCGCCGGTCGGGTGGTTGGTCTGGTGTTCAACGCCAGCCCCTATGCCCCCTGAAACGCTGCGTCGGGCCGCTTTTGCGCCCCCTGGCTGTCGGCGGCGGGCTAGACCCCGTGCGCCCCGGCCCTAGCCTGTGCCCAAATCCCTCTGACCGCAGGCGCATGTTCCAATGACCTCTTCCAACCGCTCTGGCAGCTATGGCATCCAGAATCTGCCGCGCATTTCGCACGGGCAGGGCAGCTATCTTTATGACGTTACGGGCAAAAGGTATCTGGATGGTTCCGGCGGCCCGGCCGTCTATTGCCTTGGCCATGCCCACCCCGAAGTGACCGAGGCGGTCAAGGCCCAGATGGACCGCATCGCCCATGCCTATCGCTATCTGTTCACCTCTGATGCCGCCGATGAATTGGCAGAGATCATGGCGCGCAACACCGGCCTGCCGCATTCGGTGATGGTTTCCTCGGGGTCCGAGGCGGTGGAAAGTTGCCTGAAGATCGCGCTGCAATACCAGACGGCGATTGGCCAGAAATCGCGCCGCCGCTTTATCGCGCGCCGCCGGTCCTGGCATGGCAACACGCTGGGCGCGCTGTCGGTGTCCGAGTTCAAATCGCGCCGCGATGCGTTTGAGGGCAGCCTGTTGGATGTTTCGCACCTGTCGCCCGCCAACACCTACCGGATGCCCGAAGGCATCGCGGATGAGGCGGCGCTGGTGGCGTATCTTGCGGCGGAGCTGGAGGAGGAAATTCTGCGGGTCGGGCCGGACAAGGTGGCCGCCTTCATCTTTGAGCCCGTCGTGGGGGCTGCGGGCGGCGTGGTGCCCGCGCCCAAGGGCTATGCCAAGGCCATGCAGGCCGTGTGCCAGCGCCACGGTGTTCTGGTGATCGGCGATGAGGTGATGTGCGGATCGGGCCGCACCGGCACATGGATGGCGCTGGATCAGGATGGCATCACGCCCGACATCCTGTCGGTCGCCAAGGGGCTGGCGGCAGGCTATGTGCCCTTGGGCGCGGCACTTTACTCGGCCAAGGTCGGGGACGCGCTGACAGCGGCCCATGGCGCGGTGATGACCGGCCACACCTTTACCGGCCATACCGCCGCCTGTGCCGCGGGCGTTGCCGTGCAGCGCGTGGTGGAACGTGATGGCCTGCTGGCGCATGTGAGGGCGCGGGGCGAAACCCTGCGCGCCGAACTCGCCCGCGCCTTGACCGATGTGCCAGAGGTGGGCGACATCCGGGGCAGGGGGTATTTCAAGGGGCTGGAGATTGTGCGCGATCCGGTGGCGAAAATACCCTTCGCGCCCGAGTTGAAGGTTCACGCCGAAATTGGCCGCATCGCCTTTGACCATGGGCTGATCTGCTATCCCTGCACCGGCAATGTCGATGGTGTGGCGGGTGACACCGTTATTCTTGCCCCGCCTTACAACGCCAGCGAGGAGGAATTGGCCGAACTGATCGGCACCCTGACGCTGGCGATCAAGGCGGCGGTGCACGCGGCGAAGGCGGCATAGCCCTCCACCCTAGCCTTCCCAGTCGAGAGGGGAGGGAGCCGCGATATGACGTAGGGTTATATCGGTTTGCACCGGGCAGCGGCGGCTTGGCAAAAGTTGCCCCCTTTCCCCTCGTGGGGGAGGGATGGGGCTGGCAGGCCGCCCGCTCACCCCTGCGCGAACAGATTCCGCAGCCGATCCCGGTCGATCCCCGGCACCACCACGCCCGCCGGTTTCACCGCCACCACATCCTCGCCCGCGACGATGGCATTGACCACCGCCTCTTCCACCGCCTCGACGGCGGCCAGATAGATCGGATCCAGCAGTTCGTTGTTCATTTCGACCCGGCGGATCAGCGGTTCCGCCTCTTGCGGCATCGGGCCGGGGTTTGCGGTGGAGAATGCCAGGAAAATATCGCCCGAACTGTTGCCGCCCGGCGTGCCGCCCCGGCCCACGCCCACTCCCGCCCGCCGCGCCAGATGGCGCAGAGCAGTGCGCGACAGGGGCGCATCGGTGGCGATCACCACGATGATCGACCCCTGCTCCTTCCGCCGGAATGCCCCCTCGGGTATCAGGGCCCCCACCGGCTTGCCCAAGACCTGAAACCACGCCCGCTGGCCATGGTTGGCCTGAACCAGCGCGCCGACAGTATAGCCCGCACCGCCCACCGCGACCTGACGCGAGGCGGTTCCAGTGCCTGCCTTGAACTCATAGGCGATCATGCCGTTGCCGCCGCCGGTCGAGCCTTCGGCCACCGGGCCGCCCTGCGCCGCGCGGATCGCCTCAATTGCGTGATCCGGCGTCACATGCAGCGCGTTGATGTCGTTCAGCACGCCGTCATAGGTTTCGGCCACGACAGGCATCGCCCAGGCGTGGGTATCGGCGAAGTGTTCGGCATAGTTTTCCATCATCCAGCGCACGGCGCCATGATGCGCGGCACCGATGCCATGGGTGTTGGTGATCAAGACCGGCCCGATGAAGTATCCCGCATCGTCAATCCAGTGGGTGCCCGTCATCTCGCCATTGCCGTTCAGCACGGCATGGCCGGCCCAGACCGGCTGCGGCCGCCCATGGTCGGGGCGGGGCAGGATGGCGGTTACTCCGGTGCGCATTTTCCGTGCCGGATCGGTCAGGGTGCAGAATCCCACCCGCACGCCTGCGACATCGGTGATGGCATTCAGCGGGCCGGGTTGGCCGGGAAAGGGCAGGCCAAGGTCACGCGCACGGGGCTTGGTCATTTGTGTTCGTCCTTCAAGAGCAGAAGTAGCGCCACAACGGTCAGCGCCACGCCCCCCAGCACCAGAACCGGCGGCGCGGAATGGCCAAGTGCCAGCTCCCACAAAATCACCCAGCTTGGCACCAGATAGGTATAGGCCATCACCTTGGCCGCTGGCAGGCGGATCGCCGCATATTGCAGCAAAATCGTCGTGATAGCCGTCGCCGCCACTGCAACATAGACAAGGCAGATCCACACGATATTGGGCAGGGCGGCCCAGTCGGTCGCCATCACATCACGCCAGCCCCACAGGCTGACCAGAACCAGCCCCGAAACCATCACCCCAAGGCTGAGAACCGCCGGAGGTTCCCCCCGGTTGAAGGCCCGCACCAGCGGCGCATAGAGCGCATGGGCGACGCAGCCCCAGAAGTAAACCGCCTCACCGCGACCGACGTGAAAGCCCAAAAGCGCGGTCAGGTCGGCGCGGAAAATCACCCACAGCGCGCCGGCAGCCCCGCAGGCCAAGGCCAGCGCCATGCGCGGCGTGGTCACCTGCCGCAGGATCAGCCAGCCAAACCCCGCCGCCATGATCGGTGTCAGGGTAAAGACCGCACTTTCCGACACGGCACTTGCGGTGCGCAGTCCTTCGAACATCAGGACGAAATAGGCGGCGTAAAGTCCGCCCAGCACCAAGTGCCGCCACGGCGCGCTGAATGCCGTGCGCGTCACCCCGCCCCGTGCCCAGACGAACCCGCCCGCCACCAGACAGGCCAGCGCAAAGCGCAACACGGTCAGCGCGCTGGGCGAGACATGCGGCGCGGCCATGGCGCCCAGGCTGAACGACCCGGCGACCAGCGCAGAAAAGGCCAGCATGGCCAGATGGCCCTGCCGCGACGAGGACAGGTTCATATGCAGGCCCAGCCTTGCGCTGCGGCCTTGAGGCAGTTGAGGAAACTCTGCACCTTCAACGTGCGGTGCAGATCGACATGCGTGACGATCCACAGCGGCGATTCCCAGTCCGGGCGCGGCGGCAGCACCTCGACCAGATCGGGCCGGGTCTTGGCATATTCGGTGGTGATGAAGCCAAGGCCCATGCCGGCGCGCACCGCCGCTACGCCCGCAGAGGGTTCGGTAATGCGCATGGTGATACGATCCTCGGCCACGTTCTCGCGCAGCCAGCGGCTGAAGGGCGCGCGATTTTCCGGGTCATCGGGGCCGACAAAGTGGTGTTGGGCCAGATCGGCCTCGGATTGCGGCATGCCATGCGCCTCGACATAACGACGAGAGGCGTAAAGTGCCGTGCGCATCCGGCCCAAAGGCTGCACGACATTGTCGGGCTCTTGTGGCGTGGCCCCGGCGCGTATGGCAACATGCGCCTCGCCGTAATCCAGCCGAAACAGGCGCATGTCGGACAGATAGCGCACCAGAACCTGCGGATGTTCGGCCTGAAACTGCCCCAGCACCGGCACCAGCAGGTCCGACAAGCCAGTGATCGCGGTGACCACCAACTCGCCCGAGACCATCTCGCCCTGGCCCTTGATGCGGCTGGCAAGTTGGCCGAACTGTTCCTCGGTGGTCTGGGCCACGGAGAGCAGGTCGCGCCCTGCCTCGGTGGGCGTATATCCCCGCGCATGGCGCTGGAACAGCTTGGCGCCCAGCCGTTTTTCCAACGAGTCAATATGGCGGATTACCGTGGCGTGGTGTACGCCCAGCACATCCGCCGCCCCCGAAACGGTGCCCAGCCGGGCGACCTGAAAGGCAGTGCGGATTTCGTCCCAGTTGTCCATGACGCGGGCCTCCTGTGCAGTTGCGCACAGATGATGCCGAAGCCGGGTGGGATGCAAGCGCGTATTGAGCGAAGGGCGCAACACGGGCAGTATGCCCGAGGGAGGCGCCATGAGAGTTATTCTGAACACGCACGACCGACTGGTTCTAAGTGATCTGAACCTTGGTATCGGAGCGTTGTTGGCAGCCGTTGCCGCCCTGCCTGCGCTGATGGCTTGGGGCTATTTCCGCGCCGGCATTCTGACGGGCGGGATCGCGCTTGCGGCAATCTCGATGTTGCTCATTGTCGGCTGCGCAGGCGCCTTCGTCCGCCCGGTCATCATTACGCTGAATCGCCCTGGCGACCGGATCGAGATTGTTGAGCGCGGCCTGTTCGGCACTCGACGCGAGACGCATGTGCTGCACCGTATCAAGGGCGCGACAACGCAGATCAAGATCATCCGCAACAAGCCCGGCGACCACATTGGAGAGCACCGCCGGCGGCCCCGCCCCGAGCCGCGCACCTGGCGTGAGGCCTTGGTCGATCAGAACGCCAACCAAATTGCGCTGACCAGTGCATACGGTAGCCAGGCCGCTGCCGAAACCGCCGCCGCCACGATCAACGGCTGGATCGGGGCAGATCTGGTGGCAGCAAAATCGCGCAAGGCTTGACTCACCGCCCCCTTCGGCGTATCGCCCGTCCAATTCCCCGGAAGCCCCTCGCTTCCGGTCCCTTGGCCTTTGCCGGGATCGCCATCTGCCAGCGCGTTGCGCCCGCAGGTGCCGTTTCGCATTGGCCTTGGGAAATGCCGCCGCCGCCCCATATCGGGGCAACCAGAAACCGGAGCCGACCGATGTTCGAAAGCCTTTCAGAGCGCCTTGGCAGTGTCTTTGACCGCCTGACCAAACAGGGTGCCCTGTCCGAGGCTGACGTGGAAACCGCGCTGCGTGAAGTGCGGGTCGCGCTGCTGGAAGCAGACGTTTCGCTGCCGGTCGCGCGCGATTTCATCAAGGCGGTGAAAACCCGCGCCACAGGGCAGGCGGTCACGAAATCGGTTACGCCGGGCCAACAGGTCGTCAAGATCGTTCATGACGAACTGGTGCGCTTTCTGGCGGGCGACGGCGAGCCTGACGCGCTGAAGATCGACAACCCGCCCGCGACGATCCTGATGGTCGGTCTGCAAGGGTCGGGTAAAACCACGACCACGGCGAAATTGGCCAAGCGGCTGAAAGACCGGAACGGCAAGCGGGTTTTGCTGGCCAGCCTTGACACCAACCGCCCGGCAGCGATGGAACAGCTGGCGATCCTCGGCACCCAGATCGGCGTGGACAGCCTGCCGATCGTCAAGGGCGAAAGCGCCGTGCAGATCGCCAGGCGCGCCAAGACGCAAGCGAACCTTGGCGGCTATGACGTGCTGTTCCTTGATACCGCTGGCCGTCTGCACATCGACGAAGTGCTGATGGACGAGGTTCAGGCGGTGCGCGACATCGCCCAGCCGCGGGAAACCCTGCTGGTGGTTGACGGCCTGACCGGGCAGGACGCGGTGAACGTGGCGACCGAGTTCAACGCCAAGGTCGGCATCTCGGGCGTCGTGCTGACCCGGATGGACGGCGACGGGCGCGGCGGTGCGGCGCTGTCGATGCGCGCCGTGACCGGCAAGCCGATCCGTTTCGTCGGCCTTGGCGAAAAGATGGACGCGCTCGAGACCTTTGAGGCCGAGCGTGTGGCCGGCCGCATCCTTGGCATGGGCGACATCGTGGCCCTTGTCGAAAAGGCGCGCGAGACGTTTGAGGCCGAACAGGCCGAGCGCATGGCCAAGCGGTTCGCCAAGGGTCTGTTCAACATGAACGACCTGAAGATGCAGCTTGAGCAGATGATGAAGATGGGCGGGATGCAGGGCCTGATGGGCATGTTGCCCGGCATGGGCGGCATGGCGCAAAAGGCCGAGGCTGCCGGTTTCAACGACAAGATGCTGAAACGCCAGATCGCGCTGATCAACTCGATGACCAAGAAGGAACGGGCCAACCCCGATCTTCTGGCCGCCAGCCGGAAAAAGCGCATCGCCGCCGGGGCCGGCCTTGATGTGGCCGAACTGAACCGTCTTCTCAAGCAGCACAAGCAGATGGCTGACATGATGAAGAAGATGGGCAAGGGCGGCATGATGAAGCAGGCCATCAAGCAGATGCTGGGCAAGGGCGGAATGCCCGACATGTCCAAGATGTCGCCCGAGCAGATGGCCGAGGCGGCCAAGGGGATGCAGGAAGGCATGAAGATGGGCGGCGGGTTGCCCGGCCTGCCGCGCGGGCTGTCGCTGCCGTCGGGCCTGTCGGGGCTGATGCGGAAAAAGTGATGCAGGCGGGCGCGCATATCGGTGATGGGGCCAGCCCCTTCCCCAACCCTCCCCCCTTCGGGGAGAGGGAGCAGCGCCTTGCATCCTACGCGACCGCCCCCCTCCCCCCGGCGGGGGGAGGGTTGGGGAAGGG
>APMI01043267.1_pt1 | contig 14683 bp, 14 predicted proteins | sample 667938 | NCBI WGS metagenome assembly APMI01 (sample SAMN01084076, study PRJNA167559) | wastewater metagenome | biome: Wastewater | place: Denmark: Ejby Moelle, Odense | collected 2011-11-28 | reverse complement strand
ACCAGTGTCATAGGTTTCGAACTCAAGCTGTGTGAAGCCCTGCTGAGCGAACTGAATGACTCGCTGGATGTAGTTGAGCGGGACATCGGCTGCCTTTGCAGCGGCGATGGCTCGGCGCGTGACAGGGCCAAACTTGGCTGAATTGAGGTCTGGCGTCTCTTCGACGAAAGCGCGCATGACCGCATTGAGGTGTGTCTCGCAGGTCTTGGAGCCGGTGACGAGGGCCGCAACCTTCTGCTCTTCCTTCACCTTCCAGTTGATGAATTCCTCGATGTCAGGATGATCCATGTCAAGGCAGACCATCTTTGCCGCGCGTCGCGTGGTACCGCCAGACTTGATGGCACCCGCGCTTCGATCACCAACGCGCAGGAAGCTCATCAGACCCGAGGAGCGACCGCCGCCAGATAGTTTTTCGCTTTCGCCGCGAATCTTGCTGAAGTTCGTTCCGACGCCGGAGCCGTACTTGAAGATGCGAGCTTCGCGGGTCCAGAGGTCCATGATGCCACCCTCGTTGACCAGATCATCTTTGACGCTGAGGATGAAGCAGGCGTGTGGCTGAGGCCGCTCGTAGGCATTGGTGCTTCGGGTGAGTTCGCCTGACTTGGGATCGACGTAGTAGTGCCCTTGCGCCGAGCCGGTGATGCCGTATGCGTAATGCAAACCGGTGTTGAACCACTGAGGGCTGTTGGGAGCTGCCATTTGCTGAGCAAGCATGTAGCACAGCTCGTCGTAGAACGCCTGAGCATCTTCCGTGGTTTCGAAGTAGCCGTGGCTTTCTCCCCAATGTCGCCAACAACCTGCGAGGCGATTGAAAACTTGTCGGCTGTCAGTTTCGCTGCCTTGAGTGCCATCTGGATTTGTGACGCCAGCCTTTCGGAAATACTTCTGAGCAAGAATGTCGGTGGCGACCTGGCTCCAGGTTTCAGGCACCATCACGTTCTCCATATTGAAAACGGTTGAGCCGTCGGGATTGCGGATCGTGCTGGTGCGCGGCACGAAGTTGATTGCATTGTAAGCGTCGAAGCCAGATTTTGTGAAATAACGAGAAATTTTCATGAATGCTCAGAAGCGGATTTGGTTGTCGTGGTGCGAGAGAGTGAGAACGAGTTGGGCTAGTCGTCGGGTGGGCCGAGGGGGTTGTCTTCGGCTCGTTGCTTGCGAACTCGTTTCGTCGCGGTCTCTCGGTAGAGTGGTGAAATGAAATTGGTAACTAGTTGATTTGCTAGTATCGAAGGCGTGAAAAGGAGGGAGGAAATCATAGGAGAGCCTCCTGAAGAGCCTTAAACGGAGCCTCGGCTTCATCCTTTTGAACGCGACTAACAACTTCGGCAAAGTCTTCGACCGATTCGAATTCTTGGTACACGCTGGCAAATCGTACGTAGGCGACGGTATCTACGCCTTTAAGTTCGCGCATGACCAAGTTGCCGATTTCTCGGGTTGGGACTTCGTCTTCGAATTCTTGAAATAGATCGCGCTCGATGAGGTCAACCGACTGTCGAATGGTGTCTACTGAGACTGGTCGCTTGCGGCACGCAACACGCATGCTTTCGAACACTTTTTCTCGGTTGAACTCTTCTCGACCGCCGTCGCGTTTTACGACGAAAAGTCGCGGCCTTTCGAACCGTTCAAACGTCGTAAATCTTCGGTTGCAGCACGTGCATTCGCGTCTTCTGCGAATCGACTCTCCGTCTGGTGAAGGACGAGAATCGAGCACTTTCTGGTCTTGATTTCCGCAGAAGGGACACAACATTGCTGATCACGTAACCCCAAGATGTTGGGGTATTCACTATACATTGCCACAACCTGTTGTAGCAAGTCCTTTTGTGATCCCCACATTGAGTGCACAGGTTGTTCACAGCTTATCTACATGGAAATTGCGAATATTGCAACAAAATGGCCGTCTTCTTTTAAGTGAGAATACGGCCAAAAAGGGAGATGACTGAAGCTAATTGCCCTGGATTAGTTGCTTCTCGTACTTCAGCGAGAACGGCTTTGCAACTTTCTTCAGCTTTAACAAAAGAGATTTCTGATATCGCTCCCACTCTCGCTGATCGAGCCCTTTTGAGTGGCCATCCGCAAACACAACAATCCTGCGGCCGTCTGACCAGGCTGACGATTCGTAGAGCAACACCGTTTCTGCTGGTTGTCCGATTGAACTCGCTGATACGCCCGCTAAAGCCATGTTAAACAGAATCCGTCCCCCATTGGGGTTCAGCGATTGCCATAGGCTTGAATTCTTGTAATACGGTCTGGTCACAACCTCGACAGCCTTCGTGGATTGCACATAGGGATAGACATCATCATAGTCTGAGGCGTACAGCATTGCGGCTAAGCCAATCTGCTTGATGTTGCTCTGTTGGGCATTGAACCGAGCATTTTGGTCTGTCTGAGCAATCTGTCCGGTCGCGTTAGTGGTTGGAAACGCTCGAACAAGATCGTCCTTCGACATACTGCTATCTGGTTCGAATTTTTGGATTTCACTCACCTTTAACAGGCTGAGGCGCAGACTTGTAGTTGGCTGGTTTGATTGATTGGGAGATGAGTGCAGAGTTGCGCTAAGCGTCTCGTTAAGTTCCTTGTCGCTCAATTTCGCTTCGCCTGCCGGGGCGGTAGCCGTGTACGCCATCGGTTGCTCTTTTACAGTGGCGGAATTGATTGCGGAAAACAGATCAGCATCGGTCAGCCGATAGGTTACGAGAAACTCTGTCCCTTGGACCCTAACGATTTCACCTTTTGTCCAACACAGGCCAGCCAACCTTGACGAGGGATTTTGCGCTTGTCCGCCCATTCCCAAAAGGAAGGTAGGGCTCATCATGTCATAGAACGATGCATTGCTCATCGCAATGTGGACTGGTTTGTAGTCGTCGGAAAGGTCCTTGATCGCGATCGAAGATGCGATCTTGTTGGAACCTTGGAGCACATCGGCAATCGATAGGTCTTGGGTTGCGGCCAAGATGGTCGGTGCTAAAAGCAGACTCACAGCTAAGATAGATATTGATTTGGACAGATTCATCGTGCCTCTTAGTAATGCGTGGACTGACGATTTCAATGCAATACTACTGCGCTTTAGTTCCACGAATCGTTGTTGGTGGGACTGCTGAGCAAAATCGGCAAAAGCCGACGAACTTGTCAGAGATACAAGTGTTCGGCACAGAACATATAACAAGCCGTCCTCGTCTCTCTATTTGTAGCGAGAGACTGTCTACCAAAGATAGCGGGCGTTATTGGAAGAACTATAATCCAAAAAACGCGGGAACGTTGAAAGGTGAGCAAAGCACGTCCCCGCTAGGCTTCCACCAAGACCCTGTTCTTCGCTTGTCTGGCTCATGGCCAGAAGAGAACTGTGGCCTCTTGGCTGTTACTTCCGATTATATACGGGGAACGGGCCTAAAAAGAGTGGCTTTTTGTTGTTAAAATCTAAACATATAAAAAACCTCGTGAAATGAGCAATCAGATTCTTACTGGGTTTGGGAACTATTCGCGCTTCGGCCCGGTTCTTGCCTCAAAGGTATAATCCCACGTTCCATCATTCCCAGGAGGTGCGCAGCCCTTGGCCGCCGCCATAAAAACAACGAAGCTAACGAAAAGCTATAAATCGCGCACAGCAGGGCGAATCAACGTCGTTGATCAGCTCGACCTTCACGTTGAAGAAGGTGAGATCTTCGGATTTCTTGGACCGAACGGTGCAGGAAAGACTACGACGATCAAAATGCTGCTCGGCATTATCTATCCCACCAATGGTGAGGGTTACGTCTTAGGCAAAGAAATCGGCGATATGGAAGTCCATAAGCAAATTGCTTATCTTCCAGAGCGCCCGTATTACTACGAACACATGACCGGACCGGAAATTCTAAAATTTTACGGTTCGTTGTTCGGTATTTCGGATAAAGCCAAGTTCGACGCTCTTCTTGAGCGAGTGAATTTGCACCGAGACACTACGAAAACGATTTCTCAATACTCAAAAGGTATGCAACAGAGAATTGGTTTGGCCCAAAGCTTAATCAACGATCCAAGGTTGCTGTTCCTCGACGAGCCAACGGGTGGTCTTGACCCAATCGCTCACCGAGAGATCCGTGACCTTATTCTCAGCTTCCGCGACGAAGGACGAACAGTATTCATCTCGAGTCACGAGTTAAGCGAAGTGGAACTCATCTGCGATCGCGTTGCAATTATCAACCGAGGCGTTATTGAGCGCCAAGGCAAGCTGACCGAACTACTCAAGGGTGGACGAATCGAGATCACCGTTGACGGTGTTTCCGAGCAGTTCCTACGCGACATGAAGATTAGCGACGCTAACGTGCGTTCGTTACCGAACGGATTCCTTCTCGACGTTCCCGAAGAAAATGACCCTAACTCGGTCATCGATGCGGTTCGAAACTCAAAGGGTTCGATTATCAGTGTCGTTCCTCGCCGAAAGAGACTCGAAGATCTCTTCGTCGAGACCGTTACCAGCAAGCCCCGCGTTACAGCGGACGGAGGTGCTCAGTGAAGCCAATCCTGTCCATCGCAAGCACCACCATTGGTGAAGCAATCCGAAGAAAAGTTCTCTTGATCATTTTGTTGATCGGCGTTCTCTTCTTGTTTGTTGCTCCTGGCCTTGGTGTTCTTTCTGCGCGATCAGAAACAACCGTTCTACGCGGAATGATGCTCGGTATCATCCAGCTCACCAGCGCGGTCATCGCTATCGTCTTGACCGTCTACATGATTCCGAACGAGATTGAGCGAAGAACCATTTACACGATCTTGAGCAAGCCGGTTACTCGCTGGCAGTTCTTGGTCGGTAAATATCTTGGTGCGATCGGCGCGCTAGGAATGATGATGGCGCTCATGTCTTCGATCATGATCCTCGTCTTCTGGCGACTCCAGAGTGCAGACGTTTCGCAGCTTGCTGATCTGGCAAAAGCCCCTGTGATGTATTTCATCCAGATGTGCTTGCTCGCATCGGTTGCAATCTTCTTCTCAACGTTTGTCTCGCCGCTCGTGAACTTCTTCCTTGCTGGCGGTATGTACTTGCTCGGTTCACTGTTTAGCCCGTTCTTCCAGACGCTCTCAGAGAATCCGAACACGGCACAGGTTGCAAAGATCTTCGCTTTGGTCGTGAATACGATCTTGCCGAACTTCTCCAACTACAACGTACAGAACCCGATCATCAACCCCAACCAGACGATCCAGAATGAAGGCGCTTATTACCTTCAAGTCACGATCTATGGCTTGTTCTACATTGGAATTCTGCTTGTAGGCGGCATTCTGATCTTCGACCGACGAGAGGTGTAAACGTAAATGAAAGGACCAAAAAAATCAGTCCTATACGGAATCCTCGGAGTCTGCTTTGTTGGACAGGGTCTTCTGATGCGCGGTTTGGGATACCAACCGTCTCAGAGCGACTATGATCCAGTTACGGTCGAGAACAAAAAGACAGGCGTCTTTAGAGTCGTCAAGAAGTTAAAGCCAGGCGTTGATAAGCCCGCATTCCAGGGCATCTACTCCTCTTGGAGTCGTGACTTCGCCCCGCGCAAGACGGTTGCGGCTGCTGGCCTTTCGCCTGATCAGCTCCTGTTCGCTCTTGCTGGCTTCCGCGAAATGATCGCTGGAATCCTGTGGGTTCGTGCAGACTCGTTCTTCGATACTGGCAACTACGACGCGATTCTTCCGATCATTCGACTCGTTACGATCTTGGACCCAAGCCAAATTGACGTCTATGCGACGGGAATGTGGCACATCGGTTACAACTTCACCGACGAAGAGCAGCGGTCGGACCGACGTTATATCCCGTCGGCACTCGCGCTCGGAAAGGAAGGTTGCCGACAAAACCCAGAAACCTACGAAATGTTCTTCGAGACTGGCTGGATGTGGTACCACAAGATCGACGACGACTATCCACAAGCGGTAAAGTGGTTTGAACAGGCTCAAACTAAGCCGGATATGATTCCTGCTCGAAAGAACCTGCTCGCCATGGCGTTCCAGCGGGATGGTCAGCCAGACGCTGCGCTCGATACCTATTCACGGCTGTTGAATAAGGCTGAATCTGAGTTCGATAAGGACCAAGCATTCGGTAATCGACAACTTCGTGACACTATCCAGAACAACATCGACACGACGCTTGTTCGAATGGTGCAACGAGGTTGGGTGGCAGAAAAAGAAGGGCGACCTCTGACTGGTTACGACACAGATCCAGCATTCGATGTCGGATTCAGTGCCAAAGCAACTATCATCGACTCTCGAGTTATCAAGTTCGAAGGAACTTGGAACGTTCTGCCAGTCGGAACTCGCGTTCGAGTCGTTCTTCGAGATAAGGATTACACCGTTAACCTTGACGGTAAGGATACCGATGTTGGCAAACCAGCAGGAATGAACTGGGATTATTCCAACGACGTTAATCTTGACCCGCCCCGAGATCGAACGTTCATGATGGACCAGCTATTCGTCCGTAACCGACGATTTAGCAGAAAGGTTGATCTTAGCAAGGACCCGACGATGTACCCCTTCACCGAGAAGGAATACTGGCTTGAGTTCTACTACAACCCGCGCAGCGCTCCGCCGCATATTCAAGACAAATTTGGATATAACGGCGAAGGCATGACCGACAAGAACTTCCTTCGCAACGATGTGCGACCCGGTCAGAAATTGCCAAACGGTAAGGAACTGCCACAAAAGGTTGTCTACGTTCGACTCCCGATCAGCCGAGACATGATTCTACGACGTGGAGAATGGCAGGACAAGGTGCCCGTCATTAAGACTCCGAACTATGTCGAGACTGCGAACAACTACGACAAGGATGAGACTCTGATCGACATTCCGTCACTCCGTTCTGGCGGTGGGGCCGAAAAGAAATAGGGTTAAGCCCTGGTAAATATGGAACGAAGACCCCTTTCTGCGGCGGCAGGAAGGGGTCTTTCCTTACAATCCGGCTTCTTGTTCCAACTCCAAGACCTTATTTAGTCTTCGGATGTGTCGCTCCTCGCCGGAAAACTCAGCCGCCAAGAAAGACTTGAGGATTTCTTTGGCGACTTCGACGCCCGTGACTCTGCCGCCAAGCACGAGGATGTTGACGTCGTCGTGCTCTACTCCCTGGTGGGCGGTGTAGGTTTCAAATGCCATCGCTGCCCTAGCTCCTTTCACTTTGTTCGCCGCGATACAGGCGCCAATTCCTGATCCGCACACCACGACGCCGCGATCAACCTCTCTATTTGACACACATCGTGCCACATTTATCGCAAAATCAGGGTAGTCGTCCAGAGGGTCAAAGGTGTGTGCGCCGAGATCAATAACCTCGTGTCCAAGCTTATCGAGTTCTTGGGAAACTACCTGTTTCAGTTCAAATCCGGCGTGGTCTGCGCCAATTGCTATTTTCATCGTCTTGTTGTGTCCTAACAGATAGTGTTGAACCTGCTCTGGTAACCTCATTTTGTCATGAGTTTTACGAAGCTTGATGAATTGTGTGTCAATACGATACGAGGCCTGTCACTAGACGGCGTCGAAGCCGCCAAAAGTGGTCATGCCGGGCTTCCTCTCGGAGCGGCACCAATGGCATATGTGCTTTGGACTCGCCACCTGAAGTTCAATCCCAAGAATCCTAAGTGGATTGACCGAGACCGCTTCATTTTGTCGGCTGGTCACGGTTCGATGTTGCAATACTCGCTGTTACATCTGACTGGTTTTGATCTTCCGCTCGACGAACTCAAGCGATTCCGGCAGCTTCACAGTAAGACCCCAGGACACCCAGAAAACCATGCAACTCCTGGCGTAGAGATGGCAACTGGCCCTCTCGGACAGGGTGTGGCGCATTCGGTAGGTTTTGCGATTGCTGAGCGATACTTAGCTGCGACCTACAATAAGCCTGGGCAAGAGATCGTCGATCACTACACTTACGCGATTTGCTCTGACGGTGACCTGATGGAAGGCATCAGTAGCGAGGCCGCTAGTTTGGCTGGTCACCTTCAACTCGGCAAGCTTATTTGGCTTTACGACGATAATGGAATCACCATCGACGGTTCAACCGCCATTGCTTTCACTGAAAATGTAGGAATGCGGTTCGAAGCCTTCGGGTGGCAGGTGCTGCGAATCGACGGCATGGATCTTACCGCTGTTGACGAAGCGCTCAACCAAGCTAAGGCAAACAAGACTCAGCCGACGTTGATCATGGCAAAGACGATCATTGGTTTCGGCTCGCCAAAACTAGCTGGAACAAATAAAGCTCATAGCAACCCGTTCGGTCCCGAAGAACTTTCTGCAACCAAGAAAGCGCTCGGTTTGGTGGATGAACCCTTTTACATTGCACCTGAGGCACTTGCCGAGTTCCGAAAAGCTGAGGCTAAGGGAGCAGAAGCTCAAGGCGCTTGGGAAGCAAAGTTTGCAGCTTACAAGTCCGCCTATACTGCTGATGCGACCGTCTTCGAAGCCGCCGCTAAGGGTGATTTGGGGCAGGACTGGCTCAAAGCATTGCCGGTGATCGACGCCAAGGTCGCTACTCGTAAAGCGGGTGAGACAGTGCTGAACGCGATCGCATCCAAACTTCCTACCGTCATCGGTGGAAGCGCTGATCTTGCCGAAAGCAACCTCACCACTCAGAAGGGTTTTGGTAGCTTCCAGCCAGCGACTCCTGGAGGTAAAAACATCGACTACGGCATTCGTGAGCACGCGATGGCTGCCGCTGTTAATGGAATCAACTTGCACGGAGCAACTCGAGGCTATGGCTCCTCGTTCATGGTCTTCTCGGACTACGCGAGACCATCGATTCGACTTGCGGCATTGATGGAGACTCCATCAATCTTCGTATTTACTCACGACAGTATCGGAGTTGGCGAAGACGGCCCAACCCATGAACCTGTAGAGCATCTCACCGCATTGCGCGCGATTCCGAATCTGAACGTCATTCGACCAGCGGACGGCAACGAAACGGCAGTCGCTTGGAAGATCGCGCTCGAAAGCGAAAAGACACCGACTTTCCTTGCTCTCAGTCGACAAGCATTGCCTCCCGTCACTCCGACGGACTTGCTCAACCATCCGGCAGAAAACGGTGGCTACATTCTTGCTGAAGCCGAGGGTGGAAAGCCCAAACTGATCCTAATTGGCACCGGCAGTGAAATTCAACACTGTCTCGAAGCGAAGAAAGTGCTAGAAGCCGAGGGCACACCGACTCGGGTAGTAAGTTTGCCAAGCTGGCTGTTGTTCGAAAAGCAGACGACCGCTTACAAAGCAGACGTGTTGCCGAAAGGAGTGCCAACGGTTTCAATCGAAGCTGGTTCGACCATGGCGTGGCCGAGGTACTCGGATGTTCAGATCGGTGTTGATACATTCGGTCTTTCTGCACCGGGAGATACCGTCATGAACGAGTTCGGCATAAATGCGAGCAACCTTATCAAGGTTGCCAAGGAATTGCTAGAGGCGCAAGCCTAAGACCACCCAAGGGGGGGATAATAAGACAATGAAGCTTTTCGTTGATACCGGAGACATTAATGAAGTCGCCCAGGCTGTTGACTGGGGAATTCTCGACGGCGTAACAACTAATCCGACCCTTATCGCGAAAAGCGGTAAAGGTTTCAAGGAGACCGTTCTTAAGATTTGCGAACTAGTTCCTGGCGGAGAAATCAGCGCTGAGGTCGTCGCAACCGATTACCCAACAATGCTGAAGGAAGCTTTGGAGATTGCTTCTTGGCATGAGCAGATCGTCGTTAAAGTTCCTCTCATCGAGCCAGGCATCAAACTCGTTTCCGAGCTGACCGAGCGCGGGATCAAAACTAATGTGACGCTGGTTTTCTCTGTCACCCAAGCTCTGATGGCAGCCAAAGCCGGAGCCACCTTCATTTCGAACTTCGTCGGTCGTGTTGATGACCTGGCCGCCGATGGAATGGATGCCGTTCGAGCCACGGTCGATATGGTAAACACCTACGGGTATGACAGCCAGGTTCTTGTTGCCTCAACTCGTGGTCCGTTGCACGTAACCCAGGCTGTCGAAGCTGGTGCTCATATCTGCACGATGCCGTTCAAGGTCATGCAAGCTATGTTCAAGCACCCGCTCACCGATGCTGGGCTCGAGCGATTCCTTGATGACTGGAAGAAAGCTGGTCTGAGCATTTTCTAAAGCGCGACTTTGAAAGGCCCAAACTCGTAAGGTGTTTGGGCCTATTTGTGTTTTTATCATCAGGCTTAACTTACAGACCCATAATGGATTGTGAAGCCGGTACGGGTTCTTGCCGTTTTTTTGGTCTTGCTCTGTGGCGCACTTGGTCGCGCCGCGAAGTTTGAGACGAAGTCTTTTCAAACCGCTGTCGCCCTTCAATCAGACGGAACCGCAATCTTTGTCGAGACTATCGAGGTCAGGTTTCTCGAACCTCAACACGGCATAGTTCGTAAAATCCCTATTTCCACAAAGGGTAATGGTGGGGTGCTTCGACAGGTTGCCATAGATGACATATCCGCAGAATGCTCCAGCGACCCTTCTTCCGGCTCTAACTATCCCGTTCATGTTTCCCGTGATGGCGACCTAAATATAAAAATCGGTCGAGGTGACTCTCTGGTCTCGGGGGCGGTTACTTACCGAATCCATTACACCGTCAGAGGTGCAATCACCGATATTTCGGACTCGTCGGTGGGGGCACATACAGAGTTTTATTGGAACGTTATTCCCGCCCATTGGGCGACTTCCATTGAGTCGGCGACTATTGCCGTAGCTTTTCCACCGACCCCCGATGCACTCAAGGCAAAGTTGTTTGTTGGCCTCCCAAACTCGAAGGATGCTCTTACGGTGGACACCCAAGCAAAGGTCGCTCGGAACGAGAATGCGGAGATTTCTTTTAATCCAGATGGCAAGTTCTTCGGATCGACACGTCCTCTGAGATTAGGAGAAGGGGCGACTCTTGTTTTAGCATTTCCAACGGGATTGATCCAGGCAAATCCGGTCTACGTAAATCAAGATTCTGGGACAAGACCGGAACTGGTGATAGGGAAGAATTCAGCCGCGATTGCAAGCGGAATTGTCTTTGTCATGGCCGGACTCGGATTGTTTTTTATGCGAAAGCGAATGCCCTGGAACCGGCCAGCGATTCCTGTGAGTTTCGAGCCACCGAAAGATTTTGGAGTGATCGAAAGTGGTGCTCTTCTCGACGGCAAGATCACATCACGCACTGTCTTGGGTTCAGTTATATCGCTAGCGCAAAACAAACGATTGCTTCTCGCAATGGATCCCGAGAGCCGTGAATTGGCGATAACATTTCCCGAATATTTGGCGAAACAACATTCCCGTTATCCTATTTCCGAATGCGACAAGGAACTACTCACTGAGCTAACTGAACACGGGCCGGTGTTCAATCCATCCGTCGAAGGGCGTCAGTTTGGAACTGCGCTATATTCAGTTCAGACTCGATCTTTACAAAAGCTCAAGAATGGAGGATTCCTGACTTCGACACTGATGGCGCCGGGTTGCATGAAGTTGCTGTTTGCCTTAATTGCTGGCATCATCTGCTTCGTCAAAATCGCGGAATGGACCGACGTTGTAATTGGCGCGGGAGCCTTGTTTGGTTTCTTTGTTGTCGGGTTGATCTCTCTTTTTTGCGATTCGTACACCGAAAAAGGAAGATTGGCTCGGGCTCAGTTATTGGGGTTGAAGGAGTTCATTACTCGTTCGTATCAGCGAGAACTCAACTATTTTGCGAAGACGGATTTCAATCAAGCCCTCTATGACCGCCTTTTGCCCTATGCGGTGATGTTTAACGCGGTCAAAGAGTGGAGTCAAGCCTTTGAGGGGATCGAGCTTAATGATCCAGATTGGTTCGTTGGCTATGACTCCGGCTCTTTGTGGTACTGGCAGCTAGACAGCATGATGAACACGTACGACAGCTCCTTTACACCTAATATGCCGACCAGGAGTTCATCAAGTTATGATTCAGGATCTGATTGGTCTTCCGGAGGCTCTGGGTTTGATTCCGGCGGCGGTTCAGATTCTGGCGGCGGTGGCGGCGGCGGGGATAGCTGGTGAGTGGTGTTTGCGGACTGAAACGATTACCTCGACGGTGACATCGTCGAAATCGACGAGTTCGCATTCATTCGCGGCGGATCGAGCAAGGTGCTCTGCAACGGCTGAAATATACCAAGGCGAGTTTTGCAGGGCAGCGTCAACCTTTGCGAATTCAATCGTGGTCGCGCGAGTACAAGATCGAGTCTCGGTGGAATTCATCTTCATCTCAAACATGCTTAGTTCGTAGCACGATAGATGCCATTTCTATCACGATGCGCTAATCTCTGGCAATGATACGGTTTGTCGAAGCCGACAACATGGCCGAGGTGGCCTCAAGCATTCTTAGTGTTTCGATGACACGTGAAGCCATAAGTCCTGCTCGCATAGAAAAGCAGATATTGCTCGATCCCAATTTTGATGCCGGGGGATCGATCTTAGCCTACGAAGACGATCAACCGATTGGTTATGCGCTTTCAGTCCTAAGGAAAGTGCCGACTGAAGGCGAGATCAACGACCCAGAGAAGGGATATCTGTGGCTCCTCGGCGTTATTCCATCGGCGCGAATGAAGGGCGTTGGGACGGAACTTTTGAATCGGGTTGAAGGCTATGTTCGAGAAGCTGGACGAAAAGTGATGCTGGCCAGCTGCTATTCACCGGGATATTTTCAACCTGGAATTGATGTTGAAGCTTACTCTGGCGGGCTGGAATTCCTAAAGAATAGAGGCTACGCAGAGGTCTACCGTCCACTAGCGATGGAAGCAAGCCTTTGGGATCATGAAGTGCCCGAATGGGTTGATCAGGCAAAACTTAAACTGGAGCAGAACGGGGTCCGATTTTCACGGAATGGTCGAGAACTCATATCAGACTTGCTCCGTTTCTCGAAGAAGGAGTTTGGGGTCGATTGGGCGCGATTTGTCCGTGAATCGCTACTCCGCCAGATCGATGGTGATCAAAAAACGGGACTATCTATCGCGGTCGAAAACGGTGAAGTGATAGGGTTTGGGCATTTTGATTCCGAACGCTTCGGGCCCATCGGAATTGCGGCGTCTGAGCGTGGCCGGTGCCTCGGTCAAATCCTGATGTGGGATATCTTGGCCCAGCAGCGAGAGCGGGGATTTCGATCTTCTTGGTTCTTGTGGTCTGATGACAAGACCGCACACAAGCTTTACGCCCATGCTGGATTCACTATAGTCCGGCGGTTCGCTTTGCTCAAGAAGGAGTTAAGCTGATGGTTGATGTTTTGGCGATCGGGGCCCACATGGGGGACGAAGTTGCTTGGGGAATGACGCTGGCTGCGCATAAGCGGTTGGGGCTATCGATTGGCATGTTGCATCTGACCCCAGGAGAAAAGGGACATAAGAGTCTGGCTCCAGAGGAATATGCCGCTCAGAAACGTATAGAAGCTGCCGAATGTGCGGCTGTACTCGGGGCTGAACTCTGGCAGTTGGATTACAAAGATGGTGAACTTCCGACGACAGATGCGGTGAAACATCAAGTTGCGGCGGTCCTCCGAGAGGCGCGACCTAAAACGATCATCACTCATTGGCGTGGAAGCATGCATAAAGATCACACGGCAACGCATGAGCTGATTCCAGATTCCCGGTTTTACGCTGGCATACGTGCATTCTCTCAGGAAGCGGAGCCCCACTGGGTTCCATCGGTCTATTACGCCGAGAACTGGGAGGATTTGTCTGGTTTTGTTCCGGAAGTCTTTATGCGCCTCACACAAGAAGATATGGACCTGTGGGAGCGAGCCATGCGATGTTATGCGCTCTTTCGCGGGGAGGTTGCAACATTTCCCTATCTTGAATATTACAAGGCACAATGTCGGGCTCGGGGTTGCACCTCGATGTCCGGGCTCGCGTCTGCATTCGCGGTGCCAGAAGACCAACGGAAAAAGGTGCTGAACTCCTTGGTCTAGGAGTTCAGCACCCTTGATATTATTCAAAAAGTGCCTGAACCCACGAAGCGTCCAGGCATGCAGATTTTATTGTGGAGTGGCGGTGGCGCTGTTCCCCGAGCTTGGAGCCCCGCCTCCCGCCGCGACACCTGGTCTAGGACCTGTCGGTTTCGCGGTGGCGTCGATCTGTTTGGCAGGATCAGATCCAGAAGGAGCTGAATCACCGCCTGAACACCCGACCATGACGATTGCTGTTACCAGCACCAATCCCAATTTCAATTTTAGGTTCATTCTGTTGATTAATATCCTGAAGGCCACATGCTCTTGATGACGACGGAACCGTCGGCGAGGGTGGTTGTTGCCATGAGCCCACCACGGTAGTCTTTGGCCACAGCGTGTCCGTCAGATGCTGCATATGTTGTCATACCGTTGGTGATGCCTTGGTTAACGAATCCGTCGCAGAGATTCGATGGTGAACATGCACCGTCTGGAGACTGCGGCTTTGGATTCTTTCGCGCCGAAGGACATGCCATCGAACCTGCAGTTCCGTTTGCGTTGTACGTTGCTGGCGACCATGTAACGATGTAAGTACAAGGGTTGCTGATGGACGTGCTGACGTTGCTAAAAAGATCCCAGTGTGCGCCTTCACCGAGTAGGAAGGCATCTGCCGGATTACCTACCGAGGTGGTGGTCAGCGAGGAGGTGTTAACGGTGCCGCCATACCAAGGGCAGTTTGCACCTTCACATCCGTTACCGAACAGACCATCATACTTACAAGCTTGGCTACCGCAGACACGTCGCGCGAAAGAACCGACCGAGGGGGTTGCTTG